>OLRU01000549.1_pt1 | contig 42263 bp, 72 predicted proteins | sample 1672961 | NCBI WGS metagenome assembly OLRU01 (sample SAMEA3136741, study PRJEB25190) | human gut metagenome | biome: human gut; feature: human-associated habitat; material: faeces | place: Austria | collected 2013
GCACAAACATAACAAGCTTGCCTGACAACCTAACTGTAGGAGGTTACCTCTACCTTGAAGGCACAAACATAACAAGCTTGCCTGACAACCTAACTGTAGGAGGTAGCCTCTACCTTGAAGGCACAAACATAACAAGCTTGCCTGACAACCTAACTGTAGGAGGTTACCTCGACCTAAGAGGCACAAACATAACAAGCTTGCCTGACAACCTAACTGTAGGAGGTAGCCTCTACCTTGAAGGCACAAACATAACAAGCTTGCCTGACAACCTAACTGTAGGAGGTAGCCTCTACCTTGAAGGCACAAGCATAACAAGCTTGCCTGACAACCTAACTGTAGGAGGTTACCTCGACCTAAGAGGCACAAACATAACAAGCTTGCCTGACAACCTAACTGTAGGAGGTTGCCTCGACCTAAGAGGCACAAACATAACAAGCTTGCCTGACAACCTAACTGTAGGAGGTTACCTCTACCTAAGAGGTACAAACATAACATCTAATAAAATCTCTAAACCAAGTAAAGATTTTATGCGCCAGTTTAATCTTGATGTTGAAAAACAATTATGTTGGAAAAATGGCACATACAGAAAAATTGATGGTATTTTTTGTGAAGTTATATCATCTAAAGGTAACATTTTAAAGGTCAAAACAGGTTTAAAAACTGCTTATATCTTCTTTAAAGATGATGTTTATGCACACGGCAATACCGTTAAGCAGGCTTATTATGATTGGTTATTTAAAACCTCTGACAGAGATGTAGAAAAATATAGGGATGTCAAATCTGATGAGGTGTATCCCCTTGAATGGTGGGTAATTGCTTATAGAACAATCACTGGTGCTTGCAGTTTTGGAACTAATAATTTCTTAGAAAATAATAAAGAAAAATATAAGCCGGAAATGACGTTAGAAGAAGTGATAAAAGCTACCGAGGGTCAATATGGCTCTTCCACCTTTAAAGATTTCTTTAAATTGTGATTATTTAAGAGGGAAAACCTGATACGACTATTTGCCGATGTATCTCTACAACACACATTTTACATCGGCTTTTTTTATCATTATTTACCCTGGAAAGGAATTTTATTATGGTTGAAGCTTGGATATTAGCGATATTTTGTATTTTGGTTGGTGTACCAATAGCCGTACAGGAAAAGCACCAAAATAAAGAAACTGGTGTATATTTATTAAAAAGTAAGAAACAGAAGTTGCAAAAAATTTTTGATACGGTTGTAGACCGAACTTTTAAACAACTGACGGAAGATAACCCGATTCCTGATTTTATGTGTCATAACGAACATAAACAAGCCATAAATTATGCATTAGCCCTATATAGAAAAGGTCTGCTTGAAAAGACGATTAATAAAGCAATGAAAGGCAAAGGCTATGTGTACAGGATGCAGTGATATTGACCGTTGGTCGTGCTGGGAAGTAGATAGAGAATATGAAAAGGAATTAAACGATGATTATATCGAAAGACGTTACAGCAAACAGATGCGACTTTATAGGGGGCTCGGATATAGCTGCCATAATGGGAATGTCGCGTTGGAAAACTCCATATCGGCTATGGGCTGAGAAAACAAAAAAAATCGAACTTCGAGATTTATCCAATATAGAAGCGGTTGAACTCGGTACTGATTTAGAAGAATTTGTTGCTCAAAAATTTTCACAGCGGACAGGGAAAACAGTAAGACGTGCACCAAAAGTTTACCAGCACCCTAGGTATCCGTTTATGGTCGCTCATATTGACCGGCTTATAACCGGGACTGATGAGGGGTTGGAATGTAAGACCGCAAGCACATTTAAAACAGAAGAATGGGAAAATGACATACCCAAAGAATACGTTCTTCAATGTCAGTGGTACATGGGTATAACAGGGCGAAAAGTTTGGTGGATAGCAGTTTTGATTGGCGGTCAAAAGTTCTTATATAAACGTATTGATTTTGATAAAGAATTATTTGACCTTATGGTAGAGAAGGCTGTCAGATTTTGGGAAATGGTAAAAAAACAAGAACCGCCCGTACTATTGCCGGAAGATGGAGGAAATCTGCTTGAAGTATATCCTACAAATACTGACAAAATGATAGAAATGCAAGAAATAGAGGATAGAGCGGCTTACAGGCAAGAGCTTAAGATGCAGATTTCTGAAATTGAAAAAGAAATCAAAGAAATAGATACGGAATTAAAAGGTATCATCGGCGAAAACGCAGGCATAATTACCGATAAATACAAAATAACCTGGAAAGAGCGAAAGACAAGTTATTTAAATGCCGAAGCGTTCAAAGAGGATAATCCTAAAATGGCTCAAAAATATACAGCTACAAGGACTACAAGGTTTTTTGTAATAAGTAAAAATAGAAAGGAATTTTAAAATGTGTACAAATGAATTAAGTTTAATAGAAAACTTGGACGTCAATGCAATTAACAAGACTTTACAGAAGGTAAGGAGTCTACAGGCTACACTAAAATCTATCCTTACAGAAAATTACGACTACGGGAAAATACAAGGATGCGGAGACAAACCTACACTTTTAAAGCCGGGGGCTGAAAAAATTCTTATGGCGCTCGGGGTAACTTCTTGCTATGAGCTTGTAGAACATACAGAAGATTTTAACGGCATAGGCTTCTTTGCATACACTGTTAAATGTGTTTTATATAAAGGCGAAAATAAAATCACAGAAGGTTTAGGACACGCAAATTCCAAAGAAGCTAAATGGGCTTATGAATGGGTTAGTGAAAAAGATTTACCCGAAGGTGCCGAAAAGAGTATTTTGAAAAAAAGAGTTAAGAACGGGCAATATGGCAGCTACACTCAATATCGAGTGGATGCTGACGCAAATTCCAAAGCTAATACAATCTTAAAAATGGCGAAGAAACGTGCGCAGATTGATGCTGTTCTAACAGTTGCAAGTTTATCTGAAATATTTACGCAGGATTTTGACGATTTACCACCTGTTGAAGAACCGACGACAAAACCAATTGTAGAGAGTGTAAAAAAAGAAGCTAAAGAAAAAGCTGCATTTGTATGCTCAAAATGCGGTAAAGAAATAAGCGAAAAAGTATATAATTATTCTCTTGATAATTTAGGTTTTGCAGCGTGTTATGAATGCCAAAAGAAACCTGTAAAGGATGAGGCGGTTGAAGAAGATTTAAGTTTTTAAGGAGGAGTAATGGCACGACCAAGAAAGGCAACAGTTGATTATTTCCCTTTGGTTTGTCAATTCGGGGACAGTATAACAGCATTGGAAAACATCTACGGTAATGATGGCTTTATCGTTTGGGTTAAACTGTTACAAAAACTCGGAAGAACAGAGAACCATATTATTGATATAAGAACACCAAAGCAATGGAAACTGTTCTACTCTATATTCAAACTTGATGAGCAGCTTGTTAAGGAGATTATAGAGGAATTAGTTGACCTTGAATGTTTAGATGAGGAATTTTACAAAAAAGGATTTATTTATTCTGAAAATTTTGTAGAAAATATTGCAGATGCATATAAAAAACGAAATTCTAAAGTTTTAACCAAAGAGGAACTTTGGAGTATTTCTGTAGGAGAAAACTCGTCCGAAAATGAAAGTTGTGGGATTTCTGGGGGAGAAAACCCTCAAAAAAGTGCCGGAAATCCGCAAACTAAACTAAACGAAATTAAACTAAAGGAAACTAAAGATATAAACACACACACTATTAATGTATGTGGAGTAGATTTTTGTGTGTGTGATTTTCAAATCTTAAAAGATTATGCTAAAAAATCCGGTGCTAAAAATAATGACGCTTACATTTATTCACTTGTGAACAATGGTGGATATAAGCAAATTCTTGAAGATGAGAAGAAAAAAAACGAAAGAAAAAAAGCCTCAGAGCAAAAGCTTAGAGAGGTATTGGAAGCTGCGCGCAACAGGGATATTTCCGCGGAAGAAGATGCAAAAATCCGTGAAATTCAAGCGAAATTCAAAGAAGAACATAATCTCAAATGAGGAGGGGAGATGACAACACAAGAGGAGCGAATAATAGCACACTTAAAAGTGTTCGGAACAATAACCAATAAACAATGTAACGAGAATTATGGTTATAGACATTTACCGTCAATCATACGAAACATAAAAAAGCAGACGGATTTAACAATCTATTATTGGTGGGAAGCAGGGTTTAACAGGTTTGGGGAGAAAACGAGATGGAAGGTTTACTCTTTAAAACCAAATGCAATGGAGGGGTAAATGGACAACGAATACAAATTTTTGAATAACTTAGTTTTGGCTTGTGAAACAGAGTTTAAGCGTTATATGAATACTCCGAGAGCAAGGATAACACAAGAAATTAAAAACGATTACAAAAGATACAAAGAAATCTTTGACAAAGATACGGATCTAGTAGAAAGAAACAAGTCTTTAATTACCCGTTTTTTACAAGCTGATTTATTGCACGCAAGTGATATTAAAAAGGCGTTGAAAAAGAGAGGGCTTGCATGAGTATTAAAGAGGACTTACTTAAGTACCCCTGTTTTCTGTTTAAGTACGGGACAATCTGGCCTGTGCCAAAATTAGAGAACTGGGGAAACGACTATCAGTTACACCACTTTGTAAGACAGAGCATAAGGAAAAATAATCCCGAATTTTATAAGCGGGTTGAATATCTTCAAAAATTAATCCTAATGCCTGCTAAGTGCAATTACGACTTGGAGTGTATGGGAGAAGAGACTTTTCTAAAACGGTACGGGGTTAATAAAAATGACCTCGTTTTTAGTAGGAAAAAGTGGAGAGAGGGATACTATGATAGAGCTGACAAATAAAGAGCTGGAAGTTTTAAAAATGCTCAGCTATCCTAACCGTGTAATTGCATCCCGGTTAAAAATAACAGAGGGCACTGTTAAAACACATCTCAACTCTTTATTTTATAAAATCCCTAATCAGAAGACACGGGCTGGCCTTATTATAGAGGCATTGAGGAGAAATATAATAAAACTTGAAGATATTAAATAAGAGGAAATATATGAGCAAAGGCAGACCAAACAATACAGCATACAATAACCGCCTTTATACCAAATGGCACCATATAGCAGCAAATTGTTATTATCACAAAATGAAGTGTGTTGAATGTCCTGAGCAGGATTACTGCAATTCAGCAAAGATTGTAAACCCTTACGGTATAACGAATATGAAATATGCGCTGTTAATGATTTATGCACGTAACGGCAAGCAGGGGTTAGAGAAGTTTTTAGAGAATGTAGAAGAAGTTACAGTAATGGAGGAAGAATGACTAAGACAGGGGTAAATAATTTATCACAGCAGCTTTGCGAATTGTGTGGGATTGAGCCAATATTTCTTTCTAATTGCTCTTTTGAGAATGAGGTAAGACTCGGGCGTTCAGAGGGCATAGATATTTGTAAATATGAAAATGGAGAATGCAGTTGTAGCGAATGCGAATTAGGCACAACTTACACGGCACTTTTCCCCGACTTTGAAAATCCTGAAAACTTTGTGAAGCTGTTTAATTTAATTACACATATAGAAGATTTTTCTTTTGTAACCGGGCAAACTTATATATCTTGTATCCCAATATATCGTTTTAGTTCATATTTAACAACTGAGAGTAATCAATATGAGTCCTATTCCAATGATGTTGTTAACGCTTTTTTAGAATGTCTAATTGAGCACGTAAAAGAAGATAAGGACACCGCAGAATATATAGCATCGGAAGAATGGGAGTATTAGAGATGAAAATTCAAGACATTAAAGAAATCGGTTTTTATCAAATGAGTAATAACTCCGAGATAATATATGAAGTACTTCAAAATACTGATAATGAATGGTTAAAAGAAACCCCTGCCGATGATTTGATTATAGATGAATGGTCATTTGATAGTTTAGAAGATTCAGGTTGTAAAGTTTATCAAACATCGGGCGCAATGTTTAGCAGGTATTATGATTTAGCAAAAATAGAAGTAGAAAAGATTACTGATAAAACTTTTGAAATCTTTGGTAATATGGGAGCTTTCCTAAGAGTAAAGGAGCAACAAAATGACAGCAATTGAAGAAATGTATAAGGCGTATGGAGTTGAAAGCGGATATTTTTATTGTGGTTTGAGCCGTGATAGAGGTTTTTTGACTTGTAAATATCCGAGAAAAGAACTTTACGAAGATTGTAGCTTTGCTCTGTGTGATAAGTGTGAATATAAAAGAAAATCTTTTCATCCATTCACCGCAGAAAAACAGTTGGAGTTGATTAAATTGATAGCTAAAAGTTGTAGAGGTTTTGGACTGTTTAGTTATAAACCAGTATGGGAATGTGGTGCTAATTTTTCTTGGGAAACTTTTGATACCACAGAAGATGATATCGATTTCGCCAAAGCTCTTGTAAAGTTAGCAATATCCTTAAAGGACGAACTCGACCACGCCAAAGTCAAGGAGATATTGGAATGATTACAAAATATAAAGTTACTTATTTAAGCGAGTGGGGATTTACATATATAATTTTTAACTCTTTTTCTGAATTAGAAAAATGGAGTGAAAATAATAAAGAAAAAATACATAGTTATTCTCTTATAAAGTCAAGGAGATATTAGAAGGATGAGAACAGAAGAGGAAATAAGAACAAAACTAGAGCGATATAAGCAACATCTTAAGAGATATTCTTGCTATCAAATTGCACATTCTGAAAAAGAGAAGGTTGATTATATATCTCAAGAAGGATTTATTAGAGCTCTTGGATGGGTATTAAATGAAAGTGAGGATTTATGACAGATTTATTTCAGGCTATAGTACTCGGATTTTGCGGAGGTTTTATAGGCGCATTTCTTGCTGATATAGTAAGAGGCTTGTTCAAGGGCATGAATAAAGCAAAGAAAATAAGGGGAAACAAATGACAGATAAACAAGAAATAATAATAAACGGCGTGGACGTGAGTGAATATACATTGAAAGAAATAGAATATAAACTTTCGCACACTACAAAAAATAAAATAATTGAAAGCTGTTTAGAAATTGTAAAACAACTTCAACGCAAGACAGCCGAACTTAAAAAATATCAAGATATGGAAAAAGAAGGGCTTGAGCAATTCAAAGATGTAGGTGGATGTTGGGGATGTGGTCTTGAGCTAACCAACCAACAACTTTTAAAGGACTACATAGCAAAGAGAGCAGAGTGCGAGAAGCTGAAAAATGAAATATACAGCATACACGAAGCCTACGCAGAGTATTATGTGGGTGATAGTGTAAGTGTAATATTAGATTTAAAACACAAACTCCAGATAGCAACCGAAGCGTTGGAGGATGTTGTAAATTTGGAAACGATGAATTACGATGTTTTATTTTGGATTTGTAAGCACGCCCTAGAGCGTATAGAAAGTGAGGAACAATGAGCGAATATTGTAAGAACTGTGAAGCGTTACAGCAAGAAAATGAGAAGTTGAAAGAGCAGTTAGAATTAAACACAGCAAACGCGGTTGTTGTCGATTATGCAACGCGACTTCATGAATACAAGCAAGCCCTTGAGGAGATTGAGGAAGTCGCCAAAGATATAACGGAAAAAGACTGCTATGAAAATTCAGATGCTAAAGCTAGTAAAATCCTCGACATCATCAGCAAGGCGAAAGGGGGAGAATAAATGAGAAAAACAATCGAAAAAATTTATTGTGACATTTGTCATTGTGAAAATGCCCATAATGATATTAACTCTTATGAGCTTTCTGTAATTTTTGTTACAGAACAAACAGAAGGGTATTCTTGTAATCCTTACCTTTCAACAGAGAAGCTAGATATATGCCCTAGCTGTTTTAATAAGATTTTGGATGGGAATATGGTTTTTGTAAAGGGTGCACAAGGATGTAATAAATATTATTTTAAGGGGTTGAAAGGGGAAGAAAATGCAGGATAGATTTAACCTACAAATAATCAGCGAGGTAACAAAAGATGAAACTTAAAGGTTGTTTAATTACCGATATGGAAAAAATACAAGATGAATATTATGTTTTATTTTGTGAAAACGTAAGAAAAGCCAATAAAACAACTAAAGAAAAAGACTATATTAAATACAGAGATTTGGCACAAGTTTATAGTAATTGCCACGAGAAAATGGGGCAGGTATTAAAGTTTGTGAATGATTTATAAGCGAGGTGGAAGATGAAACTAACTGATAAAGAAAAAACAATAAAAAGTTTGAAATCCGGAGCTATTGGAGGAGAATCAATGAAATACAAAGTCAAACATACTGAAATTTGGAGCTGGGATGAAATAATAGAAGCTAAAAATGAAGAGAATTGTCAAATATACTTGATGAGTATGAGTGGAATTTACCTGGTGACGCGGATTTTGAGCAAGAAAATGAATGGGAAGAACTAAAGGTATAGACAAATGAAATTCAAATACATACATAACGGACAGGTTTATAAAATACTAATGCTGGATTTTGTCAAAAATTTTGTTTATTTGGATATCGGAGAAAAGGTGCCGTTAAGGGTTAAGTATGACGAATATAAATTGATAACAGTTTAAGGCATAACTACACTTGATGTAGTCCTGTGGGGGAGAAATCTCCCACGAAGCAATTTGTATGTTATAATAATATTAAGGGAAGGGGCATTGCCCCCTTGAAATAGAATTTAAATGCGTGTTGCTATGCAGCACGTTTTTATTTTTAACATAAAGAGAGTGGCAGCGCGGTGTATACCGGTAAAGCTGGCTATGCGGTGTCTGACGTACGCAGCCCGCACAAAGTTTTGAGATCTTTGCTCTAAAACCTCTTTTTTATTGGGAGATTAAATATGAAAATGAATCAAAAAGGAAATGATTTTTTTGAAACTCCGAAATATATTTTTAAACAACTAAATCGGATTTTTAATTTTCAGATGGATGTTGCTTGCACGGAGCTAAATTGTTTATGTGAACGGGGCGTTTTCTATGATTGGAATGAAGATGCATTAGATGCAGCTTGTAATTGGTCGTATAGAACATTTTGTAATCCTCCATTTAGTAAAAAAGCTGATTTCATAAGAAAAGCTGACATAGAGGTTCAAAGTGGCAGGTGTCCTATTTGTGTTATGATTCTTCCTTTAAACTCAATGGATACTAAAGTTTGGCACGAAGTCATAGAAGGAAAATATCAATACGAAATTTTAAAAGGTAGAATTGCGTTTATTAATCCAGAAACAAAAGAAGCGAAGAAGGGTAATAATTCTGGTACGGTTATAGTTTATTTTAAGAAACGTGTAATAGTTTAACAGCTTAACAATTCCGAACCTCATGCCACATCATGGCTTGAGGTACTTTGTTAAGAAATGTTGTTCATGAAGTAATTTTAAGTATTTGGAGGTTAGAAATGAGTAATGTTATAAATTTAAATGAGAGAGGTGTCCCAAGTGACTTGATGACATTTAAGGAAGTCGAGGAAAAATATAAAATAAAGTATTGTACTTTATACAAGTATACACGACAATTCCCTGAGATTCCTGTTTTTACTAATGGGGGGTTGAAAGTTAGGGAACAAGATGTAATTAGCTGGTTAAATGCAGGTTATAGACCGCTTAGAGGGTAGTATGAGTGTAAGAAAAAGATATAAAAAAGATGGTAGTTTTACGTGGGAATTTTGTATAACGATACAAAAACATCCTCGTAAACAGTATAGAAAAAGTGGATTTAAAACAAAAATTGATGCACAGAATGCAGAGCGAGAAGCCATTGCAAAGTGCGTTCAGGGCTTAAATCTTTCAAACGAAAACTCTACATTCTCTGATCTATGCAAACTATTTTTAGATAGTAGAATAAATAAATCAAAATCAATCAATCGGAATTATAACAATAGTTACAATAATCATTTGGGATTTTTTTATAATTATAAATTAAAAGATATAACATCTTTGCTTGTTGAGAAATGGGTAAATGAATGTAATAAAACTCCCTCAACTATTGTGGAATGCTTAAAATTTTGCAAAGCTGTTTATAACTATGGCATAAAACACGATATAGTGTATAAAAACCCTTTTTTGAATATAGAAAAACCGAAAACTGTGCCTAAAGAATGGAAACGCCTAACCATAAATGAGGCGATGAATCTACTGAAAGAATGTAAAAAAATATTCCCTGATTTTTATCCAATTTTGGCGACCCAAATATTTACAGGATTAAGGGAGGGTGAATTATTGGCGCTCAAATGGCAAGATTTTGATTTTAAGCAAGGAAAATTAAAAGTACGCCGCCAATATACACAAGGAGAATTGAAAAAAATGCTTAAAACAAGTTCTTCTTATAGAACAATAGATATGTGTCCGAGCTTAATAAGAATATTAAAAGAATACAGAAGCAGCAAAGGAACTATAGAAGAATTTGTTTTCACTAATTCAAAGGGTAATCTACATAACCCTCGGAATTTAATACAAAGGCGTTTTGAGCCTTTATTAGAAAAAATATATGGGAATAAAAAATACATGCGATTTTATGATTTACGAGGAACTTACGTCGATATTTTATTATCAGAAGGTGTTCCGCTTAAGTATATTCAATCGCAAGTGGGTCACTCTAATTTTCTTACAACAATGAATGCATACTCAAAATTAGTTAAAGACGTAAATGAACATGCGGTAGATATTCTTGAAAAAACTGTGAGCATTTTGTGAGCATTTTAATATATTAGACAAAAAAAATATGCGCTTGGCGCGATTCGAACGCGCGACCTATCCCTTAAAAGGGGTATTTTAAAATATTTTATAATTTTTATAAATTTTATAATGTTTATAAAGCCCAGTAAAATTAAGGTTTTTAAATTTTACTATTTTTATAAATTTTATAGAGTTTATAATTTTTGTGAGCATTTTGTGAGCATAATTCTATTTAATAAAAAACCTTGCATTGCGCAAGGTTAAAATCGAGAGAAAGGTGAAATCACCCTTATGTGTGTACTTTCAAGGAGTTATGTAATATCTGCATATTTTTTTAAATCAAAAACTCTATTAAGCCAACCGTGCAGGAATCCTCTTTGAGTTGCAACTTTTGCAAATTCGTTATATTTCTCCGCACGTGCAAGTAAAAACTTTTCCGGATATTTATACTGGGCAGCTTTTAAAAACTCACTAACACGGCTTACACCCATATTTACAGCAGTGTCAAAGCAGAGTATAGCAAATTTTTCAGACATATTATTACATCCAGCTTTTAGCCAGTAATTCTTGTAATAAATCTCCTCAACTTCTTTATCCGTAATATTCTTCACATCCTTTTTAGCAAGACCTTTAGAAGAAAGCCACTCATCATATGTATTCTGCGTAATCCCTTTGTTTGTACACCCGCCAAGGTCATTAGGGTTATTTACATACCCGCCTTCCCATTTGAGTACAAATTTTAAAGCTTTTTTAAATCTTTCCACTATTCTCCACCTACGCTTATCTTCATATGCTTAAGTAATAAATCCATTTTTGCATCAAGTCTAGTTAATAAATCTCTATCTGTATTAACGACTTCAAAAATATTTTTTCTACAAGATTCACAATCGTCTTTCGTTTTGTACTTTAAAGAAATCAGCCAGTCGCAAGCTTTAAATCCTGCAATGATAGTAGCAATACCTCCTAATATGTATAAGATTATATTATCCATTCTTTTGTAGCCTTTCAATTATATTTGCCTGATTTCTTATCGCCTCCTCTATTAATTTTATAGATTTCTCCATTAATTCAAACTTTTTATTAAGTTCGTGGATTTCTTGATTGTTTTCAATTGATTTTTCATCTTCATTTTTTTTAATAAAATCAAGGGAAACAAAAGGGTATTTGTCAGTAAAGATTTTAGTAATTTCTATATCTTTATTAGTAGTTATGTTTAATGATTTATTTCGCAAGCCTTTATAAATCAATTCTTTTAGCAAAAATAATCCTGCCAAAACTACACCTAATGTAACTATCCAAAATAAATTAATTTCAATCATTTACGCTCCTGTATGGTTATATCGGGTTTTCGAGGATTGAATATGGTTTTTATATCCATAGGTTTACCCTCAAATATTACATTTTGTTTTTGAATGGTATCATCTTTCGAATCAAACTTAAATTTAACCTTTTTATTAGTAGTTTTAGATTTTTTAGAATGATACTGCTTTTTCATAATTTTATTTTACCCCCTTTTAAATCGGGTAAATTGTAGCATAAAAAAGAAAGTGAGGTTTTATGAATAATTACGAATGCATTAAGAATGCAAGTATTGAAGAAATGGCACAATTTATAAGTTATTTTGTTCGTGAAGGCTCCAAAATCCCTTGCCATATATGTAGAGGAGATTTACATAGATGTATTGAAGAATATGAGCCAGGACTTTTTCGTATAATTAAAAAATTCGACCATACTAAATGCCCCGAGTGGCAAGAATGGTTAAGGAGCAATGATTTAAGGTTAATTGAAAGTCTAAAAGAAGATATAAAAATAATAAAAAATATAAAGGAGAAACAATGCTAACAACAATTAACGCTATTTACAATTTTGCAATACTTTTGTTTATAAGTATGTGCAAGATATTTATATCGTTGCTTATCTTTTGCCTTGTGGGGGTAGTGATTTATGGAATGGGTAAGGCGGTAGTAGATATTATAAGACGGAGAATTAGAAAATGAAACAATACAATTTAAAACTTGAATGCACTGTGCCGGATTATATAAATGATGAACAATTTATTGAGTGGTTACGGTATGAATTAATTGATTGGGGCAGTTGCAGCTGCAACAACCCTTTATTAAAAAATAGACACAAATAAGATTGTTACCGATTGGACAATTTATTAATAAAAGAAGCCCAATAAGGGCTTCTTTGGGGTTTGGGAGTATCTATTTTTCTTCCTTGCTATATTTAATGCGTTTTTTAGCGTTATGATATGCTCGCTCGGAGGCTTCACCGCAATAGTCGGGATCTTCAAGATAATTCTTAGCCATTTTTAAATAATCTCTTGATTCTGTTATCACATTGCAATAATCAGAATAGAGCATATTTACAACATAGGCATAATCGTATTTTGTATATTCCTTTTTATCAAAATCAATTTCAGATAAGCGGGCGATATCTTCAACACTCCACTTTGCACCGTCGCCTTTATCACCTACCCATTCCAACAAGTCAACGGCTTCCTCATACATTTCAGCTGTACCAATGTGGCAGCCGTATTCCTGTTCGCATTCGTACTCGGTCAATGCTTCGTATGCAATATCTTCCATTTTTTCAAAGAACACCAGCATCATATCTTCTGCGATATTCGGGTATTTTTTCTTTAAAGAATTGTATTTATTTATTACTTTATTCATAAATACCCCCTTACGCAAAACACTTACAAGGCGGTGTATCAAACAGTATTACATACGGTGTGCCGTTATTCGGCGGCACAACATAAGCGCCTCTTGACCTTCTTGGAATATGGTTACTTAAAATTTGCAAAGAATATTTATTTAAAAGACTGACTGCTGTTCCGTTTACAATAATTTGAACAGGCAACGGCGCGCCTGACACGCGGTTTGAAATGCAACCGTTAACTTTTAAATTAAAACATTCCAAAGAGCTTATATTTGTAGAATTTGTAACGGTCAAAGCGACATTTGTATCTGTTACCGTAACATTTTCTACACAGTGAGTATTATTTTTGCAATTACACATTTTTGTTTCTCCATAAGTTATATATTTTAGAGAGTAAGAGGGTTTTTAAGCCCTCTTACTTCCGACAAATTACGCAAAGTTTCCGCAGCTTCCGCATCCGTATGCATTATAATAATTTGCAGCCTGATAAGGTGAGCAAGTTATATATGCAGGGATTGGGCAAGGTCTTAAAGTGTTAATAATATTAGCACTTTGAGCCTGTTGCGAAAGCTGGAAGTTTGCAGTTTGAAGACCAGTTGTCAAATCAGCGATTCTCTGGTCTTTTGCATTCATTTCCATACTGCACAATTTGTCTAAGATTTTTTGAGTGTTGGCTGTTGCGTTTGTTGTTATTGCACAAGTGTTTTGTGCTGCTTCATAACGTACTGCATCAATGTTTCTGTTTGTTTCGCAGCAACATTTAGCATCTTCAAAACGGTTCTGCAAAACTTCTCTGCCAAGTCCGTTAAAGCCTTGAAGCATAGTTGTGTTTTGAGCATAAAAACCGTCACAAAGTCCGTTACTGATTCCGTCAAGTTTTCTTAAAACTGACTGAGTGTCAAAGCCTTGCTGTAACTCTATTTGAGTAAGTCCGTTGCCATTTCTGCCCCAACCGTTACCGCCAAAGCCGAAAATAGCAAAAAGAAGTATTACCCAAATCCACGCACCGCCGCCAAATCCGTAACCGTCACCATAGCCATAACCGGTATGCCTGTCGGTAACTGCCGCGATGTCCGCCGCTGATAATGGTTCTTTTTCCATTGTTTACCTCTTTCTTTTAAAATGTGTGACTTCTAAAACACGCTCACGCATTAAAGGCTAAGCGGTAAAACACGCCACCTTGGCGGTAACATCCTCGAATTCGAGGGAATTATATTTTCAATCCGAATTGATTTGCTAATTGGTTTAAATCAATCCCTTGATTTTTTGCAAGATTTCTTGTGTATTGTTCAAGCTGTTGAGGGGTTTTCCCCTGAATAACCTGCATAATTTGTTTATATTGAGGATGATTGCCCATTAATTGTTGAATCATCATCATAGGATTTTGGGAGTTTTGCAGCAAACCTATAAGCTGCATAGGGTTATTTAACATTTTTACCCCCTTTGTTTTCTATTTCTTGCGGTTTTTCTTGCAATAGAGAATATAAACCGTCAATCTTTCTTGCAAAACCGTCTATTTTGTCATTAAGCGTTTTAAAATCTTTTTCGTATGTATTTATACTCTTTTCGTCTTTAACCTCGTTTAACGGCTGTTCCTGCTTTGTAAATACAAAAAATTCAGCTTCTGCAGTTTGTTTATTTGTCTTTTTTAAGTAAATTTCATTTTTACCGGCATTGTAAAATAATGTTGGAGTTCCAAACGCATCAACAATATACGCTTTTGCCTCTTCAATAGTGCTAACAGGAATTGTCTGTAATATTTGAGTAGCGGCTTGCTGCTGGGGGGCTTGCTGTGCCGGCTGTTGAACTTGCGGCATCATCTGTTCATACTGTTGTATTCGCTGTTGAGCATTAAACATCGGCTGATAATAGCTTGGATACATTCCGTAATTCATCATAAGAATAAATCCTCCATATTTTTATTATGAAGGATTTTTTTAATTAAAACTGTACAGTTTTTATTTGAAAATAATATAATAAAGCTTAATCAGAGCTGAATCTTGAATATTATAAAATTTGCGTTCAGAAACATTTAATTTGTTCGCGGTATTTGCCACCATTCTGTCTTCAGCAAAAGTATATATGATTAACCATTTTTCATCTTCGTTTAGGTCAGGATGATTGGCTAAAGCTCTTATTTTTTGTGTTTGTTTAGTTTGGTACAAATTCTTTAAGTATTTTTTTACTTTATTTTTCATATAAATTTTTTAAATCAATCTTTTCTTTCCCGCTTTTAAACCACCCAAAATTAAACGCAACCCCGCACCGATACAAGATTTGTATATATTTAGGCGTTTTAGGGCAATCTGCAGCTTTAAGCATTCTATAAAAAAAGTTATTAATCCAATGACCTGAAACATCTACAACCTCCAAAAATTTAGGTGCTATATTTTCACATACAATTTTGTCTTTATGTACCCTCAAATATCTCAACATTTGTAGTTGCTTTTTATTTAACTTAACTCGCACCACTTGATGATACTTACATCCGACATCGTGCCCGTGAGCACATCTTATATCCCAGTCAGCAGAATTTATCCACGTAAAGTTATCAGTTGTGAATCCTCTCCAAGCAAGATAAATATTTCCGTCATCATCCTGAAAGAGTTCATTATCAATGAGTTTATACATTCCTTTCTGCGGAAGTTGTGCTATTCTTGCTGCTGCTGTTAAAAACTTGCCCATATACTTCTAAAATCTCCACGTAAACTTAAAACTAAACCCTTTTGGTGTTATCCTAAAGTTTTTTAACAAGCTCCAAAAGTTTTTCTTTGATTGCTTCTTTTGCTTTTTCAATGAATAAATCCTTTTTTTCTTCAAACAGTATTAAAGCTTTTTCTTTCAGTTCCGGAAGTTCTAGGAGGATATTCTTAACAATCCCCTCTAAGATTTTTTTACGCATCCATTTAAGCATTGTTTTCACTCCTTATGACTTTGTATACTTTGTTTCCTTTATAAAACTTGAGCTTAGACTTAACCCAGTTACCCAGTTTGTCAGATAAGTAGTATAGTTTTTGTGTAAGCTCCCCGTTTTCTGTTACTGTATAGACATCAAGCTTGCAATTTTTCAACAGACCTGTTGCCCTATTACCATAACTGGTTGTTCTAGTCACTATATGTACCCCGAAAGATGGGTTACTCTGCTGTATCGGCTGTATTTTCATTTTCTACCTCTTCCAGTACTACACCAAATGTCTCACTTTCCACTACAATAACTGTGCCTGACTGTTCTTTATATCCTTCTGCCGTTACTATATAGTAAACTTCACTGCCGTAAGGTACTGTTATGCTCATTTGTTTTACGCCATTGATTGTAACAACAGCTTCTGCGGGTGTTGGATTAATTGTAATTGTACAGTTTGTTAGATACCTGTAATCATTTGTGTCAAAAAACTCATCCAGCTGTTCTTTTGTAAATCCGAGAAGAGTTCCAACTACATCTATATACGGGTTGCCGCGGTAGAAGTTATTAGCTTTCAGTTCTATTTTTAACGCCTTAATATCAATTGCCGGTGTTTCTTCTGATAGTGCTTGCGCTTCAACAAGATCAATAACATCATCAAAGTCCATTCCTTTGGCCTTATAAATAGCACGTTCAACATCCGCAGCAGTAAGGTTAAGCATTGCAATGCGTTCTGCTTCTTTTTGTGCTTGTTTTTCTTCCCAAGCTTCGTCTTTTAAAATGTATTGTTCGCCGTCCAAAACATACTCTTCGTCAGTTTCTTCAATTCTATCAATACCATAAAGAGTAGTATCTAGTGGCTGTTCTGTGTAGAATTTTATTTTTTCGTCTTTATAACCTAAATACATAGTTAATTACTCCCTTCTGCGAATATAAATTTAAAACTACCACTAATAAAATTACCACCAAACCAAACGTGTATTACTGTATTTTTTGCTACTTCTGCAACAAAAGCCTTTGCTTCTCCCGAAATACTATTAGCTGTATAACCTCTTTTAGCTGTCTTCACTGCATTATCAATATTAGAAACATCCGTAGCACCAATGGTTAATACAATATATGAATTATTAACAATACCATTCCAACAAAAATACCCATTCGCAGGAGCCGTATAAGTAGAACCACTAGCCCCAAGTTCTAAATCAATATACCTATTACTAGGAAATCCCCAAGAGCTGTTTTTGTCTACCTTTGTTTCCTCAATCCTTCCCAGATTAGCCAATGGCGCATTCTGAGCTACAGAAGCTACAAAGAAGTATAGCGAACCATTGCTTTTAGCATAGATAAATCTAAAAGATTTAGTGGCACCGCCCACACTATAACCAATACTTATAACATCACCTTTTGATACAGGGGCAAGAATTTCGGCGTCACACCCAGCTGCTGTAGGTTGTGACGTTAATGTATATCTGATATTTCCATTTGAGTCTTTTATTACTGGAGTTAAATACTGACCTGTACTTGAAGAAAGTTTTTGTATCCAAAACCACCCATTCGCAGGAGCGGTATAAGTTGAACCACTAGCTTTTAGCTCTAAGTCATCATATCTATCACTTAACAAGTCCTCACTACCATTTAAAGTTGGCACTGTCAATGTTTCTGCCACTGTGTCCAGCTTCCAATCATACTCTGTTACAGTTTCATCAGTTGATAGTTTTACTGTAATTCCGCCGCTTACTCCTCGTTTTGTGTAACTTCCACCTGATGGCAGTTCAACAGTTGTACCGTCTGCTACCTCGGAATCATATTCAACAAGAGCAGCTTCATAAGCTGTCGGATACACACTTTTTGAAAGGATAGAGCCGCCTAACCCCCAGCTTGTATTATATTGCTTAGCTTCAGAATACTTACTATCGAACAAGGTATACGGCACAATTGACTCAATATCATTTCTGATATTAACCTCTGTCTCCTGACCGGTTGCTAAACGGATAACCCACGGGTATTGGATTGCTTCTTCCTGAACGGTAGTATTGTTGCCGTAGATTGGATTAGAACGAGAGGCATCGAAAAGAAGTTCATAATCTCGTTCAACTCTGCCATCTGTGGTTCTTGGCAAACCTCCTGCGTTACCCCAACAAAATGCGCCAGTTGCGTTAGCAAGGTATCCATGTCCATAATAAACCATCCCTGTTATATTCGGCAATCCTGCTTCAACAGTCAACCCTGCATTCTGCAAGTCAAATACGCCCTGAATATTAATAACAGCAGGAAGCCTTAAAGTGCCTGCGGTTTCATTAAGTACAAACTTACCAACTTGCCCGTGGTCGCTCGCCTCTTTTTCAGCCTGCCATTCTTCCTCTGTGCAGAATAGTGATGGTCTGATTGCTTTAAGTTTCTTCAACTCATTAACAGCACCCTGTAAATTTGAGTTGATAGTCAGCAGCTGTCCGTTGAGATAGTAATCTAAGCCAAGTGACTCATCAACGTACAATGCAGGGCGGATGGAGAGGAGAGGGAGGGCTGTGCCGCCGCCGAGTTCTACTTTCTGCCATTTTGTTGTATCGGTTAGAGGATTGCCGGTATTCGCAGCTATTAAAGATTGATATATACTCTTTTTCTCGCCAACAATCCCCGTCACCCACTCATTTAGCCCGTAGGTTTCTGTAGATTTATAAACCCTGCAATCATACTGCGTATATTTCAGCTTGTTATTTGCATCGGTAATTATTGAATTGTTTACCGGAATATCATTTATATAATCTACAATCGTATTCGCATATTTTAGGTTTTTGCCAGCCGCATCTAAAAGATAGTTAAGATTCGCACCACCTAAAATATCGGGTACATCAGCCTCATAACCGTTTGCGATTTTATTTGTATCGAAATTCTCTTTTTCCCCGCCAAAACTCTCAGGCAGCAAGTTCGTTGGTTTCGTTGGTTTGTCCATCCGCCGCTCCTTGTATGTTTAAATGTCTTATTCCTACACCAGTTCCTAAAATATCTGTGATATCATCAGGCAGAGTGTTCGTTTGTATGATGTTATCCCCAATCAGGGTAATATCAAGAACCATAGGCTCAACTTTCTCAATCAACACCTTATCTGCAAAACTCATATTTTTTATAATGTAAATATTATTTTCTCGTGTGCCTTTTGTCGTGTTATAGCCTATCTTTGCGTAAATTCTTCTTCTGAATAATTCATTAGATAAATCAGCGGTCTGACCTATTGTTTGATTTTTGAACCAAAAATATTTAACGGCATTGACATCATCATTATTTACGCTAAAAAAGCGGGCTAAGTTAAAGTAACTGCGTGTCGTTCCTACAAGCCAGCCGATATAATCAAGATATTTCCCCTCGGCTTTATCAATATTTGCCATATCAAGCAAATACTCTGATACTTTTTGCAAATTATTGTAATCATTTCCGATACACTTGCAAAACAAAAGATAATCAGGGTTTGCCCTTAATTGAGATATTGAGTATTCCTGCATTTTAATGTAATAATCATTCAGTAACATTGATTTCCCCTATCTCGCCCTTTTCAATGTCTGAGATTTCAATTACATCAAGCCAATCTAAGCCGTTTTTGCTTACTTTTATTGATTTTGTATAATCAACCCCTTCTACTGCATCAACAAATTGAATATACTTATTTGCGACAATATCATCATCCATTTTTGGATTAAAATTATTTTTAATCGCATTTTCAATATTTGTTTTAACCTGCGATAAATAAACATTGTCATTTAAAGCAACCTGAACCTTAAAATCAATATCAACTAATTGTGTGCGGGAAAACTTAATTGTTTCCTTGCTGCCTTCGCTGTCTTCAAGCTCTATTGAAATCGAGCCGACAAGCCCTATGCCGTCTTTCAGGTGCTTAAAAATCACCCCTGCAATTGTTTCATCATCATAAGCAGAACTTATAACAATATTCATTGAATGAAGCGGCACATCGCTATATTTTTGCGTGTTTCGGTTTTGCCTTACATTAATATTTTTTGCACTTTTATCAATCGCATAAGGAAGCAAATATTTTTTAATCCCGCCCTCTGTGTCAGAATTGGCAAGGGATTGTGTTTGCTCCCATTCATAGCGAAATTGCGCGTTATCCTGATAATCCTGCCCGATTTCGATTTGATTGCCGCTTGAATAATATACCCCGACAACATTAGCCGGTGCTGTTATAATCTCGCATAATGCCTCATCGGGTAAATCAATTGCCCCTAACTCTTCTGCTGTAAATGAGCCAACTCCTTTGCCGTTTTCGCCAATCTGGCAATCATCATTAAGCTTAAACTGGTCTTGAGTTGATTTATTTCTAAATAAAATTGAGCCTTTAGCTGCTACTGTGTTGGGCGTTCCCTCGACTGTTCTTTGAACAACCGTATAGGTTGCATAAGTGCGCTCTAAACCAATCAGCTTATAAAGCGCATCTTGATATTCATCCTCTGCAGTATTTGGATTCATATTTTTATCACGAAATAAAAGCTCCTGCTCGTAATCCATAGCAACAAGGCTTGAAACGGTGCAGATATTACCTATAGTACTTTCTTTAGTAATCTGAAAATCATTACCAAAAGTCGGCTGCATTTCAGCCGTCCACGTTCTTAAAAAATCCTCTAAAGTATCAGGTGTTAAACCTTTTGAATTATACTGCACCGGTTACACCCTCCACGTCAAATGTCTGACCGCCAGATAAAACAGTGGCTTTAACTTTATACACTTCTTCGCTATCATCAAAAGAAAATTTTAAAACTCTGTCAACACCAAAAACTTCATTTATTGCAGATTTTATCTGTGCTTTTAAAATATTGGGATAAGCACGCAAACCGCCTATGATATCAACGCCTTTGCGGTAATCCAAAATCCAATCACCGAGCAGGATTTTAATGCCAGTTTTAATATGCTGTTTTATACGGTTTTCACCCTCTACGGTTTCAAAATCACCGTTTTTGAATGATATGCGGTTGTTGTCTGTTAATTTTAAATCTTTCATAACTCAAGTATTGCAGATTTAAAATCGGGCTTTTTTAAATCACTCCCCCTGTCGGATTGCCTTGATTGCCGTTTGAGTGGGTGTGTTCTAAAAACAATTTACCGTCTATTGTGGTATTTGAGCCTAAACTAACGCTTGAGCCTGTTATAGTGATAGAACCGCCCGTTATGGTTATATTGCCGTTTGTGATATTAACCTTTGCACTGCCGTCTTTTAGCCCGATTTCTATATCGGCATTAGTTGGATAAATAAACGCCTCATTATCAGGAATAAACCCGAGTTCAAAGCAACCGTCATTCAGATTATGACATCTATCATCACCGTTATAATTTGTATCGCCTTTTTTGTAGGCTTCAATAGATTTGTCATAATAGCGGATTGTACCGTAATCACCCTCTTTTATACCTAAAAAGATATAAGCTCTTTTTGTTTCATCCCGTTTTATAGGTACATTCGGGGCTATTCCGTCAAGAATCTCATCATTACGAAACACAAGCACATCAACATAATTGCCATAAACCTTTTTCACCTGACAGGGCAGGGAACAATTTATACTTTCTTTTAGAGCCTGTATGATTTTATCAAAAGCGTTGTAGCTGTTATTTTCTTCAAACACAGTAAATCTCCGTTTCTGCAACTGTACCGTAGTTGTTGCCTCTGTGCCTTACTTTGTAAATATACTTTGTCCCCTGCAAGCGTGTACCAAAATCACAAAAAGCCCACGTGCCCGGATTTAAAAACGGCAAAAGTCTTGTTTTTATCATATAACCGTTATAGGTTTTTATAATTTCTGTTTCCTTTATGCCGGCAATGCCCTTTTTCTTGTTGGCTTTTTGAATAGTTTTAGTTTTTGTCCTAAAATTATCGTTTTGCCTTTCAGGTGTACTTGAGTTATCGCTGTTTAAGGTAATTCCGTAAACTTCTTCCGGTTCTTCTTGCGTAAAGATATAAAACATCCCGTTGATTATTTTCCATTTAAAACCAAGCAGCTGTGCAAGTCCATTTAAGACATTTACGGATTTTTCGCGATACTGTCTGCCCATAATGTCTTTATGCTTAATATCTGCGATTGTCCCAACCGGAATGCCAAAAGTTTCAATGCAATCTTTTAGTATGGTTTCTGTTGATACAGTACCGTAGTAGGTTTTATCCATTCTGGAGTCTTTGTATTCTGATAAACCGTCAATAAGCGTAATAACTGTTTCAAGGTCGTTCTGTCCTCTGCGCCCTGCGTTTGCGTCCTGCTTTAAAAACCCTTGATTTGAGGTTAAAATAGTGCCTTTAGCTTTTTTAAGGGCTTTCAATGGATACCCTCTAAACATTAAAGCATATTCGTCATTGCTCCACGCTGCATAAAGTTCAAACGCATCAGCATTATTCATTATGTTTGTATAGGTGTTTTCTGATAAATTCCATATAGTAATTGTGCTTTCATTCGGCGCGCCGTCATCGGTTTTTACTATATCAAAGTCCATATCAAGACCGCTTTCACGGTCAACCCAAAACCGCCCTGTTTCTTTATCTTCCTTAAGATTGTCGGCAATACGGATGTTAGCCCCGCCTATATCAAGCCGCAAGCGAAAATTCAAATCAGGATTAACAGAACTAACCGCCACTCCTGTTTTTAATACTAATGTTTCTTCTGCTTCAACTACCATAAATAAACCCGAACTCCTCGCCGATTGTGTCTAAATCAGGATCACAAGTTTCACCGTTCAAATGTACAAACCTCAAATCCTGCGGTAATAATCGTCTGTCTGTTCTAATTTTTAAACCGTTGACTAAGGCTCTACCCAAAACAATCGGCTGCATATCCGCGTCATAAAGCCAAAGATACGCGGTATTGTCGTAATCGTTCCATTTGACAGTGAAGTTGAATAGGCGGTCGTCAAGGGTGACTGTTGATGAAATATTTGGGTTGTTTTTAAAACTATTCCCAAGCTGTAAAATTTGCATTATTCTTCACCCCCAAACCATTTGCCAACGCCTTTAGCCACATTGCCATCACCCAAATCACTCAAATGAGCCCACATTGATATTTTTTTATTCGGGGTTAAGTTATTATTTGGATTAGCAGGATTATTAACTGTATTTGGTGTATTAACACCTCCAATTCCACCTGCATTATTTCCGATAGTACTATCGGAAACCCTTTGCGGTGCTTTTCCTATGGTTATCGGAGTTAGCTCAACGCTTCCGATATGGACTTTTTTAAGTTCAAGCGTATAATCCAATCCGCTTATTGCGCCATTAACAGCAGGGGTAAAATTTTGCAAAACTACATTTTGCAAGTTTTCATCACCGATAACTATATCAAATGCCATTTTGCTTTCTCTTAAAGCTGTTAAATAGCCTTTAAATTCTTGATTTGTATATCTTCTGCCGTCTTGCAACCCACAATCTATACTTAATATCTCAGGTAAGTTGTGTAAAACTTCTTGAAAACTCATCCCGTTTTCAACACGTCTATCCGGAGCTTCTGATTGATAGGGTTCATTATGATTAAATACAACATCAATTTCTAAAATATTGTTTGTTTTTTGCTCTTGCTTTGATTTTTGCGTGTTTGCATAATCTATCCCACCTTTTAAAACTTTAGAAAACCCGCTTACAAAGCTGCCTACATTGATTGAACCGTTCAGCATAGCATCTTTCATCTGTGTAACACCGCTATAACCCATAGCAACAGCCTGCTTGTCAAGTGCTGGGGCAAAGCCTAAAAACAAATAGTCTAATGCTGCCTGATTAGTTATTTTACCGTCCGCCATAAGTTGAGCCAAATCAATAGCCGAAAATTTACAGGTCATATTTTCGGCAGTTTGCATATATTTGCCTAAATCAGCAAATGTTGCACCCGGATTTTGAATCGCGCCTTTAATCGTATTAGGCGCATTTTTTAAAGCAGAAGTAAGTTTACCCTTTAACGATTGTTTTGTCTTCGGGTCGGAGTTTACATCTGTTTTTTTTGGCTCATATGGTAATATAATTTGTGCATAGGTCATATTTATATTTTAATAATTTTGAAATCGGGATATTTATGTTATAGTAGGGCAAAAGGAGTTGTTATGAAAAAATTTTTAATTGTATTTTTAATATTGTTTTTGCCTTTGGCGTCTTTTTCTAAAGATTCATATATAGAATTATTAGACAAATTTTATTTAAATACTGATAGTGTTACTCCAAACGTTAAAACTGCGTCAATGAATTTTTGGGTAAAAATTATTAACGGCTCTAAATTTTACCCTGCTAACGTCAAAGACTCAAATTATGTTCTACAAAATTGGGAAATAAGCTGTCCGAACAAAACATTTAGTATTTTAGTCACTCATATTTATGACAAAAATTCCAATCCAATTGACAGCACATATAATTCATTTGTCAATGAAATAATAGTCCCTGATACAATGCCCGACATATTGTATTCTTATTATTGTCAAAAATAATTAAGCATATCCCATTTCATATTTTGTAAAGAATTTTTGTAAAACATCTTCTACATTTGCAGCTATAACTTCTGGTTGTGAATTTGGAGCTGTAATATTGATTGTAAGGTTATTTGTCTGCCCATTTGTACTTGAACTATTACTATTAAATAAACCGCCTGAAGGTGCTGAAATTGTTGTATTTGGAATAAAATCGTCTTTTATTTCTTGCAATTCCCATAAGCCTTCTTTGTTTTGCTTAAAGAACGGTTGTTTCCCTTGCGCTCTCAATGATTTAACTGCTGTATCTTTTTCTTCTGATGTCAAAGGTTTTATTGTATTTATTGCTAAATTTTGTTTTGTTTTTTGGGCATCCATAAATCTGCGTGTCATTGTATCGGCGTCTTTATCAGTAAAAGTCAGCCATAAATCCTGTAAAATCAAAAACCAAGACACAACGCCTGCGAGAACTGTGCTTAATTTTAATAATGGTAAACACATCGCCCATAAAGATTTTGATAATAATTTTATCCCTGCCAATACTTGACCACTTGTCATCATTGCATAACTCATTGCTAAAGCCTCTGTAGCAGCACTTGCAACACCTGTACTTGTAGCAATATCTAATATCGCCCAATGCAAAGCTTTTAATGCCCTTATTGTATTAAAAATTACTTTTATTCCAAATAAAGTAATGATTAACCTTATATTTTTAATAATAACCGCCAAACCTTTACTAATTAATTTAATAAATTGCAAAAGCCCCTGACTTCTCAAAATCTTTGTAATATCCCGTACAAGCTGTGCTAACGCCTCACCTGCTTCACCGTGTAAAATATTTGCTTGAAATTCCATCCAAGCTGTATTTAAATTTACAAGTGCAAAGTCTAAAGATTTAATATTTGCCTCAAATCCTTTGCCTAATTCCTTTCTTAACATTGCTGTAAATTTTGGTACAAATTCAGCAGAATCTAATCCGGCTTCCAGCATTTTATTAAATTCCTGTGTCGTTACTCCCATAGATTTTGCAGCTATTTCAAAAGACCCCGGCAAAGCATTCCCCATTTGACGGCGGAGTTCTTCCATTGAAACTTTGCCTTTTGATAACATTTGTTCAAGAGCCAATAATGCAGCACCAATTTGCTGCTGGTTTGCACCAATACCGCGCCCCGCGACTAAAACATCTGAAAACATACTGTGTATTTGCGGTTTTTGAAACCCCGCCATATTTGCGGCAGAATAAAAGTTCTTATATGCCTGTGCAGCTTTTGTAAGATCAGTACCTGTTCTGTATGCCTCACGTCTTAAATATTGCCAATCGTCCGCCGTACCTGTTAATCCTTGTATAGAACGCTGTAAAAGGTCAATTTCTCGTGTTGTTTTGATAACACTCCTCACCCCCTGAATCCCAAAGAAAATACCAAAGGCACGGCGAAAAGACTTAGCAAGCAAATCATTAGATTTTATCGCACGCTTTTGCTTGCGGTCTAAATCATCAAAGCCTTTGAGGTCTGCTTTTGTTACTATTTTTTGTACAAGTTCATCTAAGTATGTTGCCATTATTTTTAGTTTCCATAGCCTTTAACTGTTCATCTGCCTGCCTTACAAGCTCCTCATAATACATAATGAATTTTGTAGTATCCATTTTGTTTATTTCTTCTTCCGACTTTGGTACTTTGGATTGAGTAAAGAATATCGTTAATTTAACTGTTTGCTCTTGCGCTTTGTACTTTGCTTCTTCAAGTTTTGGGCTTTGGCGAATAAGTTCACTGATTGAACTATATCTTCGCTGTAGGTTTTGACCATTTCCTCTAAATACTTTGCGATATCTTTTGTATATCCGTTCAAACTCGCCATAAAGGCGGAGCGCTCCCCCATATTTTCTACCGCCATTTTATAAGTTACGGTCATAAGCTTTAGTACATCACCTGCAAAGTGTTCCTCGATTTCTGCCCTATCTAAGAATTTGCCGTTAACTGCAATCGGGTAGCTGCCGTTATAAATAATTTCATTTATCAGCCATTTCCACTCATCAACTGCAAAAATATCTTTAATACATTGGTGGCGTCCAAAACTGTCTGTATCTCTGAATGTCATAATATCAAAGCCGGTTGAAGTAAAGCAGGCGAATTTTAATTGAAATACAAGAGCAAGCGTTGTTAATGCTTCGCCTGTTAATGCGTTTCTTGTGTATTTATTATTTCCGTATTCGACAGTAAATTCTTTTGCCATTAGACTAAATCCTCACAATAAACGGTAAATTCTCTGTCTTGGTCGTCGTTAATGCTGTTAATATTGCCAACATAAGCAGTAGTTGACGTGAGCTTTTCACCCGTGTTATCATCCGTAAGCTGATAAGTTAATTTTGTAGCATTTTTGCCCCATAACCTTAGCTGCGCAAATATCGGGCTGTCAAAGTGGACCGTATGCCTGAAATGACGCATTTTATCAGCACCGTGATTAACTACAGTTATAACATCACCCTGTGCCCCTGCGCGTTGTTCAACAAAATCGCCGCTGTATGTTTCTTCACAAACGGTTTCGCCGTAGTTTGTAATCGCTACGCCGTTTAATATTGCATTCCTATATTGCTTTCTAAATTCGCTCATTTGCTATTCTCCTATGCTTCACCCAACAACATGTTTAATTCTGCATCTGTCGGGTCTATGAATAAATCAATCTGTACTTTTCTGCCTGTCTTAGAATCTCTGTAATATCCATAAACCTTGTATGTTTCAGAGTTGTACAATGTCGGCTCTGTTTCTTGTAATTTTGACGGTGGAGTTACAAAGAGTTCAAAACCTTTTTTCGTTTCGGTATCTTGTTTAACAAGCCCGTTGATTTGCGCTTCAATAAGTACAGAAGATAGCATACTATCAAGAATTTTTGCCGAAATATCTTCATATCCTAATTTTCTTTTCAAAAAGTCTAAAGATTTAGCTTTTAATAGTAAATCAAGCGCAAATCTAATGTATCTGCGTTTAACATCTTCGCCGTTAATCATATAACCGCCGTAAACAATCGGGCTTGCATACTCTGATACTCCGCCGCCGTTGATTGCGTTGATTTCTGAATAATAACTTACATTCAAAGTATCGAGATTGTTCATTGTCGTAGCGTCGTAATCCTGCGGAGTAACATTGGTTACGGTTGAATATAAAGGTCCAACAGAGCCTAGCTGCGATTGAGCCATAATTGCGGCTAAACCTGTTGCTAAACTTTCAGTTGCTTCTTTATGTGCTACCATAAATACATTTGCGTTATTCAATTTTGCGAGTTTTTCAGCTACATTACCCTCCGTGTTAGTGGTAATATCGTTGTCAAAAGTCTGCGCAGGGAACAACCTGCCATTTGCCAGTGCCTTTGCTGCTGCTTTTTCAATATCTGCGGCAAGTCTTGAATCGATAGTTAATTGAGCCCAATTTGCATTGACTTTTACGAAATTATCAACATCTACGCCGTAATTTGTACCCGCCGCTTGATATACTACAACCTGCTGCACATTTGATTGATTAGGCTTTGTATTGCCTTTTTGAACAAGCAGAGTTTCAATGTCTTTGTAAAACTGCGTGCTTGATAAGAAAATTGTTTTAAGTGTGTCGACACTATCGATAATAATCACTTTATTAGCCGGAATACTATACCCGTCTACTAAATCATCAGCCGTAAATTTTGCGGCGTAGCCGATACTTCTGAAAAATTTTGAGATATCCGTTGCCTGTGCGACTGTAAAGCCTATGCTAACGAGTTTGTCAATGCTTATCAATTTATTTCTTCCTCCGTAACTTGTATATGTATATCGTTCTTATCTAAGTCAATATTAACAGCGTGAGAAACGGGCAAATCATAATGATAAACAATATCGTATCCAATTGTTAAATCAAACTCACGGCGGTAGACGTAACCCCCTGATACCGCCTCATCAAGCGGACGAATTCCAGAGGTATTATTTATTGCACAAACTTTTCTAAATAAATTTGTTGTTTTTAAAAGCTGAAATTGTGTACGCAAATTTTCTAAAGAGTTTTGAGCAAGTTTTTCTCTTTCTTCAAGGTTATGTCCTTTGGTTTTAAGCCCGTCAACATAGAGCGCGATTGTGATTGTGCCTGTTTTGTATTCCCTGTGCTCTTTAGTTAAAGAATTAGGGAGCTGTCTTTCGCTCGAGCGTAAATCCTCGCTATCAGACACCCAAGACAAAATACAAAAAGGCTTTTTAGGCATCTCAAACTTTTGAGCAGACCAATAGACTGTTTTGAAATCTTTCGGAAGATTTAAAGTAACAAATTCTTTTATTTTATTTTTAATTGTATCTGTTATACTATTCATCTTCATTTACCTTTTTTATAATGCTTTCTCGCTGTTCCATAATAGTACCTACTCCTTTTGGTTCAGAGGCTGCAACCTCATAAAAAGCTTTATCCCGCTCAATCCTTTGAATAATATCCCCTGCTTTGATATCAACATTTTGAGAGTACATAATAAAAATGGAATCAATAGCGTCACCCGATAAAGATTTATCTAGTGCATACCCCTGAATTTTAACCGAACTTCTTAAACCCTGTACTGACACTTGAAACGTGCCGATTTCAGTTGATACATCATCGACATATCTTTTAACCAAAATATTTTCGTGGTCGATTTGAGAAATAAGCGTGTTTATCATCAATGCACCTCGTGTTTGATTGCATAGTATAAATCGCCGTGCTGTACAAGAGGGGTGCTGCTGCCTTTGTATTCTATCGTCATTTCAGCGTTTTTCGGTTTAATCTCCTGTCCTGCAATTCGTTCTTTCATCCTCAATTCTGCAAGTTTTCCGATTTTGTCGTAAACCTCTTGCCAATCGCCTGTTTTTTCACCTTTTGCGACATAATATTTGAAAGTTTCCGTTAAAATATCTTTTTCACTTTTTCTGTTAAAAATCCGTACAAAAGGTCGTTTAGGTATTTCAATTTCTGTACCCGCTTTAAGATAAAACCATTTTCCGGTACTAGGACTTTTAAACCTGCGTGTTTCTTGAACGGTTTGAGTGTTCCCAAATTCCTGAATGCAAGCATTCTTAATCAGAGTAAAGCCGTCTTTACCCACTACTTTTGCCCCATCGTCTTTATGTATTCCAATGGTAGTATTATGTTTCTCAAGATTTTTTAAAAACTTTGCTAAATTTTTTGAAGAAACCTCGCCTTTTTCGTATTTAATATAACAATTTACAGCCATACTTCCGCATTCCCCTTTAAATAAGGTTTCAACAAATCATCAATAACACTGGTGACAACTGTTGCAGGGTCAACAAGTTCTGCATCATCTTTAAATGTTATATCAGTGTCGCCGACTTTCATTGACTTGATTGCTTGCAAGTTAGCGGAAGAACTGCCCGCCCCTGATACTACTGCCATACCGTCTGCAAGTTCAATACAAGCCTGCTTAACAAGGTTTTCGTCTGTTTCAACACCTGCAATTAAGCGAGGGAATTTTAAAGGCTGAGTTTCATCAACCTTAATACCTTGATAATCTCTTTTATCAATTTCACGAGTAGCATTTACAAGTAATTTCGCTTTTTTATCCTCGTCATAAGTTGACCAGTTAGAGCCGTATTTAACATTCAAATACTGTTCAGCTTCTTCAACGCTTGCGTATGAGTTGTAGTCTATGTTATTTATTGTTATTGTTGTCAAAATCAGGCTCCTTATTATAGAGTAATTTTTGGGCCATTTCTTTTAGTTCTTTGATATGTACGGCAATAACTTCATTTATATTTTTTAAAAGTTTTTCTTCTAAATCCCTATCCCCAAAAGTATTTATAGAATAATCATGAGTGCCCAAATGTAAATTAACTTCAATGCAATCTTTACCTTGCATTGTTTCATTTAATAGCAAAGCACTTCGAATTTCTCTTTGCGCTTCCTCTAAATATTCAATATCTGTTTGTAACTCAATATATTTTTTTGCATTATGTATACTAATTAAAAGCATTTTTACCCTTTCTAAAATAAAGGGGCGGTATAGTTTATGATGTAAAAAATAAAAGGAGTCCGCCCCATCTATGCTAATTTTAGTTCTTCTTGCGCTTCGGAGTTTCCTCGATGTCGTCAATGTCATCAAGCGAGGTTTCAAGCTTTGTCTTTCCTTTTTCTTCAACTACCTTGTAGCCGTCAGCTAAATATTCTCCGAGCTTACTTTCGTCATAAATTCTATATACAACATTACCTTTTCTTACTTTTTTCATTTCAATTCCTTTCTATGAGATTTTATCCCATTTTGATTCTGTGAATGCGCCTGTGATACTGTCCTCTTTTGCCTTATAAACTTCGTTGTTTTGTTTTACAACATCGCCGGTGTTATAAGTGTTAGATGTAACATAAACAGGGACGTCAATATCGACCAAAATGCTGTCAATTTTTCCGTCAATGCCGTTAGGAAATACGAAAGTGTCCATAAATGAGCGGTTTTGGTATAAATCGCCGTCACCTTCAGTGTGCTGGCCTGCGTTAAAGTAGTAAATTGATGAAATTTTAGGAACAGTTTTAACAGTTTCTACAGAAGCAAACAGAATATTAATATCCATAGCGTCATCATCCGGTACACAACCGTCAGTGTAGTCAAACAATGTTTTCATTCTTTCGGTGTCAATTACTTCAATTAGTGGAACGCCGTTAATGTTGGTTATTCTTGTTTCAACTCCGATTCCGTCTTCTGTTAATGTTGAAGAATTGATGTTCAGTGTCTTTTCTTTTGATATTGCAAGTAAATCCATAATTTCAGAAACAACATAACCGACTAAAGAGCCTCTTTGTCTGTAATATTTTAATTTGCCGCTGCCCATTAGCTTAACAATGTTTGAATAAACATTATCAGCCGTATAATCAGACAACGAATGGGCCTTAACAAGTCCTGTGCCGTTTAGTGCGTAATCTGCGATTTTTGAGAAGGTATAGCAATCAACCTCTGGTATTTGCTGAGTTTGCACAAATACTTGAGATACTTTTTCAACTGCTGCCGTTCTTGCTGTTTCATCTACATCAGCCTTATCTACTAAAAAAGATATATCTCTGTCGTGCGTAACAGTATAATCTTTGTCAGTTTGCGTAATAGTGCCTTTATTCCACCCGCCGTTTCTTGAATGAGCTTTAAAGCCTGATGTACTCATCTGTGTAAAATGGAAAGTTTTAGCACCTGTCCATTCTACATTGGATGTAATAAATGGTGAAGTTAAAGCGCCTTGATTAATAATTTCAATAATATTCGGGCTGTACTTCTCTGCGTAATTAAATGTGTTTGCCATATTTTATTCTCCTACTTGAATTTGTTAAATGAATGCTTGAAGCTTTTTAAAGCCAATCCGTTACCGCTGCCGTTGTTGCCTTGTGTATTTGGCACGTGGCTCGGGATTTTCTTTTCTACTTCTGTTTTGACAGTTTCATCAAACACTTTTTTGAAGTTATCCACATTAGCCTTTGAAGCTTCTAAATCCTTTTCTTTAATTAAAAAATCAAGAAAAGTATGTGATACTTCCTTTTCGGTCATATACTCTCTCAATTTTTCCTTTTGAATTGATAAAGCATTTTTGTCAGCTTCTTCCTGATATTTTGCTAAAGCATCTTCTTTTTCAGCTTTTAAGCGGTCGATTTCAGACAATTTTGCGAGTTCCGCCTGTTTTTCGGCTTCTGCCTTTTGGTCTGCAAGCTGCTTATCAAAAGCTGCCTTTTGCTCGCCCAATCTTTTTTGTACGATTTTGTCTAAATCTGCCTGCGTGAATTTTACCTCATCTTTTGGCGGTTCTTGTGGATTGCCTTGAGGTGGTGTGTTTGGATTTGGTTCTGTCATAATTTCTCCTTATTTTACGGTTAAGTAACCTAAGTTCATTATGGCAAATTGCAAATCGGGCATTTAATAATTAGAAATTCCACGTTTTTTGTTATATTCATAGCGTTTCTTGTTTGCTTCGTTGAGTTCTATTTTCCCCTCCTCGCCCTTATCTTCTGGGGCAAGTTCTAACTGCTCCGGTATATGGTCGCAACGGGGATGAAACAAGCCTTGCATTTCCGCTTCTTGAATTGTCATGTAGTTAGGTGTATCGCCTCTGATTGATAAAATCTTATTTTCAAACGGTGCACAAAGCTCACAAGTCGGGTGAATATTTAAATGTACAATCCTAACCAAATCTACGCCATACTGGATAGCGCGGGTAAAAAATGCCAATCGCTCAGCGGTTATAGTTTCGGTCATAGTTTTCATATTGATGTATTCAGCAATAGACCACCTTCTCCCTGCCCTGTCATAAAAAAATGATATGCCTCTTTGCATTAAGTCTGCTGCCAAATCTGCGCTAATCTTTTTAACTTTTTCATTATCGTAAGACACTGTGCCAAGTTGTTTTATTACATTTTCCGAGTTTGTTTTTATATTTTGAGCCGTTAGCGTAATATCTTCAACATCTGCCGCCTGTCGGTCGTTTACCTGCTTTTCAAAAGTATCAACGGTAATATTTTTGTCCTTAACCTCTGTAATGTTTTTTGCTTTCAATTGTTTATCTGCTTCATCGATTCCCTTTTGAGCAGAGTTGTAAAGCTGTTCTTCAAAGTCTTTAAAAAGAGAAGCAAGCCACAAAGAAATAAGCGCATCTCTAATTTTCCTATGTTTTTCTATTTCTTTATCTGTCGGGTTTTTGAGCATTAAAAAAAACGACTGATTGATTTTATCCATATAATCAGCCGTGCTGTCTGTATTCTCCTCAATGTCCGTTTCGATTGTTTGTTTTAAGTCTGGCATTTTACTTTTCCGCATTTAATACATTTATGATACAAATAATCACAATCCCATTGAGGAGCTTTACAATGTCCATGTTCTTTGCGATATGAACACAACTCTTGGTATTTGTCACCACAAGTGCATTTATCAATATAATTATGTTTACAAAATAATTGTTTTAAAAATTTCAACATTAAGCCCTCAACCTCCTATTATTCGCCTGCGGTATTTCTTCATTCTGCATTATTTCTTTTGTTTTCTTAAGTTCTTTCTTTTCTTCCTCTTCCAAAAGTTTTAACTCTGCTTGAACATCTTTTACGGTTTCCATTTTTGAAAGCAATGTTTCAAGAGAAATTGCTCCCTCTTTCCAAAGTTGTACATATTCAAGGTCTTGTGCGACATTTTCAGGAATATTAGCAAAGAATGTAAGTTCAATATCGCCTTTTTTGATTTCAAAGCTATTTACTGTATATTTGCCGATTAATTTCCAACGCTCTAATATTCCACGCTTAAAATAAACCGCTTTATCAAGTCTTAGATTTTCAAAACCTATAAGTTTATAAGAAATTGCTATACCTGATTGATTTCCGCCGAAGTTTTCGTCTGTAAAATCTGCAACATTGGTTATAGCAAAAATATCCTCACGCATCATATTGCGCAGCTCTTTAAATGAACTTACATCCAGCTTTTTATAAATATACTCGGCTTTTGTGTCTTTTTCCCCTGAGTCGGATTCAACCCCTAATACACTTGTTTCGTTTAACTGTTTTCTATCTTCCTCCGATAGCCGGAAATTATAAAAAATCAATAATGCATTAGCGATACTTTCAAAATCATCAAATGAGCAGGAATAAAGACGGCTGTAAGCGCTTAACATCTCGGTAACTTTTTCATAGTCGCCGGTCATCTCATCATTGTTTTTATAAATGATGACAGGAAAAACCCCAAATACATTGGGGATTGTTTCGCCCATAGAAATAATCCTGCTTTGCGCTGTAAATTCTTGAATAGAATCAGCTGTATAAATATATCCCCGCTTGTAAGTTTCCTTTGTCTTTGTTTTAACCTCTGTGTAAGTGATAAAACAGATTTTATCTTCAAGCAAAGTATCATTTACAACTAAAAAAGTTTTTAGAGGGTCAAGCCGTTTATAATAAAGCTCTTTTGTTTCTTTGATTCCTACAAGCTCGTACGCTATTCCAAATTTTGAGCAATCTTTAGCTAGTGATTTGTTTTCGATTTCTTCAATGTCATCCGCTTGCAGTTCTTCAATTGTTTTAGAGTTAAACCCGTCATTAAATTTATAGCTTATTGGTTTTCCGATAAAATAATTAACACTGTTATTTACAATCATACTTGCAAGATTGACATGGATTTTGTTATCAATACGCTTTTTCTTGCTTATTTTTGCTTTTTGGAGGTCGTCAATGCCTTTGTAATAGCTGTTTAGTTCTTCAAGCTGTGGTTTTATATCGTTCTCAAATTGACTAAGCCAATCGGCGACATTTTCTCTATTAATCTCTGTCTCTGATGATATGATAAATTTTCCCATATCCTCATTATGACAATGTGTAAATCGGGCTTTTGTGGTATAATTCAGATATGGAAAATACATATTTTAAAAATACACTGAATGAAATAATAAATTTTTTTAATGGTTATTGTGATATCACTTTTATTAAATCACCTACGAAACAAGCTGTTAGAGTTGTGGCTAAAAAAGAAAGAAGTATTGCTATAAAATTTTTAGAAACAATAATATTGGGCAATATCTCTATTTTTTATGAACAAAACAAAAAAATATCTAATTTTCGCTATAACATAGTTGAAGCTATAGATTTAGATTAACTACAACCCCAAATCAGAATAAGCAGTAAGCCCCCTTCTGCCTTTTAGTTTTCTGATTACAGAAGCTGCGCTATCAGGGCTGTCATCGTGTGCGGCGTTTTCATCATAAGATTTTATTTGCCTAATGTATTCCTCATCGGTTTCTTTGATAAAATACACATCTTGCCAGTTTGTGTACAAATAAGTCATAATCTTGTAATGCTTGTTCATATGCTCGTGATAGCTTGTAAATCCGTTGTTTTTAGCGGTGTAGCCCTTATCGTCATTGTTTTCGGTAATAATTGTTTTAACAAGATATTTGTTTTTAAAAGCCTTAATTTCATCAATACAATCATCAATATGCTTGTTCCACTTTTTGCCAAACATAATAATGCGTTCTTGATTATCGACCTTAACAAGTTTTGCAATAGTAAATGCCGTGCTATCTTCACCGCCAAAACCTTTATCAATATGTCCTATGCCGTTATGTATCAAACCGCTGTCATCAATAAATCTTAAACCTTTAAATTTAGTATTGATATTTGCATCAGGCTCTTGCTGCCTTTGTGGATAAAATACCAACGGGGAACGCTCACGCTCGTTTATTAGCGTTTTTGTTGATACTTTTTCCTCCCAAATAGATTTCTCGTCAACTAAAGCCTTAATGCAAACTTCATCCCAATCCTCTTTATACCTGTCTTTTTCTTCTTGTGTTAATCCCGCTCCAAATTTGCCCTGATTTTTTATATAACCTGTTAAATCTTCTTCGTGTAAGCGTTGCATAACAAGAATAATAGGAACATCTGAACGTCTTAAACGTGTGGTTAATTTTCTTGAAAAATATTCAGTTACTAAATCCCTTTTTGTTTCATATATCTCATCACCCGCCTTCATTGGGTCATCAATAATCATTGCACCGCAAAATCCCTCAACTGCGGGATTTCCTGCATCTAAACCGGTAATTGTGCCACCGATTGAGCCTGCTGTCAAGCCTGCTTTACCAACAGCACCGTCTATACTCCAATTTGCACGGCTTTTTTTGTCTTTCTTTAGTGTGTAATCCCATAAAATGATAAAAGGCTCACTATTTATAATCTCGATAACTTCACTGGATAACTTTTGTATAAGTTTATCAGAATAAGAAGTATAAAGATGGCAGATGTTTTTATTACGTGCAAAAGTCCATGATATAAAGTATTCTACAATTTGAGATTTACCAAAGCCAACGGGGAGATTAAGCAAAAGATTTTTAGTTGTTTTATATTTTGCAATTGCTTCCAGTTTTTCAATAACTTCATCGTGAAATGATTTAAAAGTAAAATGTGCACCGGTTGTAAAATAGTGCATTACTTTAATAAAGGCTTTCAAAGAGTTTTCGCAAATAATTTTTAATGCAGCCTGTTCTTGAACTGTTGGAAAATCTTCTAAAAAATCTCTCATAAGCTACAGTTCTTTAAGTTTTTTCAAAACATCATCAACAACATTGTTATTAACAATAATAGAGGTTGATTGCTGAGTATTATCGATTTCATAAAATCCAATATGTTTGGCTATCAAATCAAGTGCCTTAACTGCACCTTGACTATCAAATTTATATAAAGGTTCGCCACAATCAGCACCCTCGTGTTTCCATTCTTTATCAACCCTATCAAAATACATAACTGGCACATTCTGCATACAACGGTTTTTAACCTCAATTAAATCTTGTAAAATTTCATCTTGCGTTATTCTATTACGCTTTTTTATCCCTTCTTGCAACTCTTGAATATACTTTTGAATGTCAGGTTTTGTCAGGTTTTCGTTTGCAATACTTCTAGCAGTTTTTTCGCTATAACCTGCTCTTATAGCGGCTTGTGTAGCATTCAAATCTATTAAATACTCGTTACAGAATTTCTTTTGTTTATCGTTTAGCAATCTTTACCGCCTTTTTAAGTTTCACACCCTGTCTTAATAACCTCAAGAGCCTTATATGTATTTTAAGCCTTTCGCCAATAGGCATATTTTGCGTGCCGTCAATTTCAAGCAATATGTTATCTTCGTCTTTTGTGCATTCAAAATCAAAATGTATAACAACCCCGTCTTTTAATAATCGCATATCCCCCAAATTTAGCTTTAATTGATAATGATAAAACTCATTTGCTAACTGCCCGTAGACTTTTTGAAGCGTTTTGTACCTGAATATATGCTTTTGATTGCCTTTAAACGCTAAAATGTTGGCTCTTATTTTGTCGGACTTCTTATAAGTCGGTACTTTATACCGTACTCTTTTAGGTTTAACTGGCAAGACAACAGAAGCACTCATACTTATATTATAAGCGCTTTTTGTATCGTTACGATATAACGATTAGAAATATTTACATTTTTTCATGAAGTTTTGTAAAATTTTACTGTGCGTGCCTGATAGACAAGTTATAATCAAAAGCACTCAAGACAATACGTTCTATTTTAATAGCCTGTTCAAGATAGTTTTTAGGGTGTTGGTTGCGTTCTTCCAGCTTTTGATTAAGCAGCTTTTGTATCTGAGAAGCTGTTAGATTATCTTCTTGAATAATCTCGTTGATAATAAGGTGAATTTCATTATCTACATAAATTCTTATAGGCTCACGGTTGCCGTTATCTTCAATATCAATATAATAAATAACCATTGGGTCTAAAATTCTAAACTCTACCTGTGCATCAATCGTAATGTTATACGGGATAACTTTATCATTCTTTGATTTAACAGAATGAGCATTAAGAAAATGTACTTGAAGTTTTGTATTAACTTTGTCAAAAGATTGAATTATAGGAAGTTTAAAGCAAATACCGGAGTTAGTGAAAATTTTACCTGGTGTTCCGAAAGTTTTGCGGATAATGTTGTAGCCTTTGTCGCAATAGATTATGGGGGTTAATAAATCAAATATATTATAAATGTTTTGCATCAATAGTTCAAAAAGTTTGTTCACATTCCACCTCAATATTTTTTATTTTATTCTCTAAATTCATCTGATTTATTGGCTCATCAAACCGCCATTCAATAAGTTTTATCTTATTTTCGCCACATAATTGTCTTTTTCTATTATCAAGCTCTTGGCGTTTCTTAAAACCTTCCTTGCCGCCAAAATGCTCAACCACTTTATAATGTTGTTCTCCTTGATATTCAATACCTATTCTCAAATCAGGAATATAAATATCTAAAGACTGCAAGCCTAGCCAATCAGAATGATACTGATAAATAGCTGTCGGGTAATGTTGATAAACCAATCTAAATAATTCTAACTCGGATTTCCATTTTGATTTAATAATCTTTCTTGCAATTAAATCCTGTTTTATCAAATTATATCTATCTTTGCATTTTTCTTTTAATACATCAGCAAAGGTTTTAAAATTATATATCTCGTGAGCTTTTACAAATTCTTTATTCAAAAAATTTCTTAAGTTTTCATATTGCAAATCTTCAAAAATACAATCTTTGACAAAACATTCAGGTAAATAGTCATAATTAACAGGCAAGTCGTAATTTGAATATACAATTTTTACTAAATTTTTAAAATAATCTTTTTGCATTTGCGATAACTGAAATTGAGAAATTGTATTGAAAACTTTTAATTTACCTTCTAAGCCTTTAAAATAATCGATAAAAGGAATATTATATATTGCAGTCCCGCCACAAGTATCAAGTGTCGAATTATTATAAAATAAACCGTAATTTGCAGCGGTCTGATTAGAATAATATGTCATTACTCTATCCATTGAGTAGTAAAATAAAGCAATATCATCAACTCTTTTTTTATCAAATTTAACTCTATAATTTATAGTATCATCATCTTTAAATTTATTCGGCAATATCTCAAAACTATCCGCTTGCTTTGCTAATTCCATTAAAATATAGTAAGAATTACAATCTTTTTTATAAAAATAGATGTTTATAAAGTTATCTTCTTTGAAAAGATATTTTAGAGATTTACAAAAGTGGCGGTTAGAAAAGTCGTAATATAGACCATACATAAAATCTTTAGTTAAACAAGTTTCGCCTTTATCAGGTTGCCACAAATACAGACTTGCTTTATCAGACTTTGAATTATTATATGTGGAATACAAGCACTCCATATTCTGATTAAAACCGATAATTCTTTCGTAGTTTTCAGCATACACATAATGAGGAGAATTAACAAAAATTACAAAATCCTCTATATAATCATCTCCCGTATATGGGTTTGTAAAGCGTGTAAACTCATTATCGGCGATTTTTCTTGCTATTACAAAGAAAATACAATAATCATCAATAGTAGATGTTAAAGGGATAACAATATTGCCTTGCTCATTTCCCCTTACTATTTCATCAGGAAAAATACATTTATAGTTGTCATTTTCTTTTTTGTAAACCTTAAAATTATTAAGACTTACATTCTCTATTTTATGTGATTTTTTCTTGCTTTCATACTCATAATTTATTGTCAGATTATAAAAAATATACCCAAACCCTAATTTTTTAGGATTAGATAGGATAATGGTATTATCCGGACAATCTATTTTTTCATTTTTTAATTTATTTCTTGTTTGCTTTTTAATCCCCGTAGTTAATAATATACCTATTATAAGTGATATAATCGCCATAATAATATGCTTACTAAAAAAGCAAATAAAACAAGTCAAAAAGAATACACAAGAAAAAGTAATACAAAAAATGTTATCTGATGACTTTTCTGAATTTGTATTTTTTAAAAATAGGTTTGTCGTTGCCAAAAGAGCAATAATTGCACTAAAAAAAATTACGGCTTGAATATCCCAATGAATATTTTCAAAAATAAATATCAGAATAAGTATAACAACTATTTCCATATAATCCGTAAAACTTTCTGATTTTTTTATCTGAATATCCTACCGGCCCAACGGATTTCACCAATAACACTAAAGTCTATATAGTTTTCTTTGTCCAAATCTAAAATAATTGGTTCATAATCTTTATTATCGCTAATTATTTTTACTTTTGACCTTGATAATTTTTGCAGCCTTTTTGTAAGAAGCTGCCCCTCGTATCTAATACAATAAACCTTTCCATCGTTAATTTCTTTGCGTGATAAATCAATAAGCAGTGCATCGCCACCCTGAATTGTTGGTTCCATAGAGTTACCAGTTCCGAATATAATTTCAGAAGTGTTTTTGCTTACACCTAAATCTTGTAATAATCTGCGACTAATATCATAAGTACCGGTTTGGCTTTCATCATAAACGGTAACACCATAGCCCATTGATGCAGTTACTTCTCCACGAACTGGAATAGAGATACATTCTTCTTTTGTGAAATTTTGTGATATTTCTTTATAGATATCAATATTGTATGCAGTATTCAACTTTTGTATTTCAGAATCTTTCCAGTTGCTATTTCTAGTAGCTTTTGCACTTAAGGTGTTTTGATTTATACCAGTTTTTTCTGCTATTTCTTTTTGCATAGGCTTATAATTTATTAACTTTTGTAAACGGTTAAAAACCTCATCATTACGCATATTTTTACTCTTTTCTAATCTTTCTATACGATTTTGTGATATTTATCTTGCATTTTGTAGAATTTTGTGTTACATTTATATCATCGGGTTACAAATTGAAAATTTAAAACTAAATTTAACAAGTTATACCACCTTTCATAGGAGAATAAATAAATGTTACACATCAGACTACCAGAGAAAATCAGACAACAACTTAAAGCCATTGCGGCTTTAGAAAGTAAATCTATGACTCAACTTCTGGGAGAAATAATTGAGTGTTTCTTGGAGACAAAGAGGGCTAACTAACATCTAGCCCCCAAAATCTCCCATACAAAAATTATATTAAAACCAAGCCTAAAAGTAAATAAATTTGAGGGCTTAGTTACAATGCGTAACAAAATAGAAAAGTTTTAAAATTTGGAAAAATCCGGCAGGGAAACAACCCGCTATCTAAAAATTTAAGTGGCTATTGGGTAACCGTGAGAAGCGGGCTCCACGATAAATATACCCCTTGAGCGGTCGCCCACGCACACCGACAAGAAATTGGAGTGGATAAAATAAAACTAAAACAAGTTTTTAATATCAATTGTCCGGAATTTCCGGACAATTGCCTTAAGAGCTTGAAAAGAGAAAACTATGAGCGATGAACGAACAATCATTAAACTTGTACCTCCTCCCCAAGTCTGGAGAAACAGTGCGAGAACACCGAAGCAAGCACTATAAAAAGTACTGTGGTTGACACCTCGGAAAGACGGGGATTTTTAAGAAGGCGGACCGATTCAAATCGCGTCCGTCTCCTTAAGAACTTGAAACCATTAGGCGGATAAACAGGCTGGTGTTTGCTATCCTGTTTGATAATTACATCTAAGGATACAGAGCGTTACGGCTCGGGAGTTGCCCAAAGTAATGACCGCAGGGAAAGACCTGTGCCTGCCGCCGTTTTTATATAGCTAATGACGAAAGGGAAAAAAAGACCTTTGACACTTGGAAAGACAAGGAACTAGGACCTAAGGTTCTAAAATGTGGTCTAGGCGAACATTAGACAGTTTCAATATGATATTCGAAAGAAAAAACGAAAACCTACGGCACGATGAAATAGTTGAAATACTGTGTTTAAAAAAGAAAACTGTGACACCTCGGAAAGACGGGGATTTTTAAGAAGGCGGACAGGTTTAAAAGCCTCGTGTCTGTAATTGTATGGTTCCTTAGAACCCATAATACTGTTACAGAGTCCGTCTCCTTAAGAACTTAGGGGTAAATATTATAAAAATGAAAAAGATTTGCTCTCCCCAATAGAGCACAGAGCCGGACTCTCTTCTTAAATAACTTACATAATTTTACCGGCTCTTTTTATTTTTAAATCGAGACACTTATTCAGGGAGTTTTTTGGATAGTTGATACTTTGTCCGTGCTCCCTCTTTTTTTTTTACTTAACAAAGAAAGGATTTATATATGACTAAAGAACAAGAAAAATTTGTTAAAGGTTGGGGGATTGGTAATTACCAAATAACAGAGGACAACCTAACTGTAGGAGGTTACCTCTACCTTGAAGGCACAAACATAACAAGCTTGCCTGACAACCTAACTGTAGGAGGTTACCTCGACCTAAGAGGCACAAACATAACAAGCTTGCCTGACAACCTAACTGTAGGA
>OLRU01000550.1_pt1 | contig 42259 bp, 38 predicted proteins | sample 1672961 | NCBI WGS metagenome assembly OLRU01 (sample SAMEA3136741, study PRJEB25190) | human gut metagenome | biome: human gut; feature: human-associated habitat; material: faeces | place: Austria | collected 2013
AGCCGCCTTGACGATCTGGCCCTCATGCTCAATCTCCACCTCAATGGGTGTTTTATCCAGGCCATAGAAGTCCGCCGCCTTGGATTCAATGATCTTATACCGGCCCAGAGGCAGGGGCTTGGAAACCGCCCGTCCATTCTTGTCCGTCCGGATGGTATCCACCAGATTTCCGGTGCGGTAGTGGTAGATCTCAAACACCGTGCCGGGAATGGGTGTGCCGGCGGGCCAGCCGTTCATGCTGTTGTAGTCGGCGCTGGTCTTGGTGATCTGGATCTGGCCTGTGATGGGGGTATTTTCCCACTCTACCTCGGTGGTTTCGCCGGACTTCACATAGATGGTTTTCTTCTGTGTGTCGGGTACATAGCCCTCGTTCTCCAGTTCCCGCAGATAGTAGCGGCCGGGTTCCAGATCCTCGAAGCGGGCATAGCCCCGGTCATCGGTGGTCTGCTGGTCGATGGGGGTGTTGGTGCTGTCATAGAGCAGGAAGGTCACTCCGTAGATCCCATCCCCGGTGATGCTGTTGGTCTTGTGGAGCAGGATTCCAGAGACTGCCCGGTTGGTCACCACCACAGGCTGCGCCTTGCCATCCTCTACTTCAAAGTAGTGGGGCGTGCTGTCCAGGCGGAATCCATCCGGAGCCTGGATCTCTACGGCATAGTAGCTGCCATCCTCCAAGGTGACGGTGACTTTGCCAGTCTTGTCCGTTGTCACAGTATCCACCAGCTCATCATCCAGCTTACGGATCTCAAAGGTGGCGTTGGGAAGCCGCTGGTCACGGTCTGCCTCATTGACCTTGATGATCTCCACGCCGCCAATGGGGTCATTATAGAAGGTCAAAGTCTGGGTATCCGCAGGATTCACCACCACCGTCTGGGTCTGGGTGGCCGGATCGATGGTGTAGCCGGGGATGGTCTTTACCTCCTTAGCTACGATGGTTCCGGTGATCCCGGTGATCCGGATCTCACCGTTCTGATTGGTGGTATAAAGGCCCTTGCTGGACAGGTGGCCGTGGTCGGCATCCACAAAGCTGCCGTCGGCATAGGTCAGTTGGAACTCCACACCGGGAAGCAGTTTGCCGGTCACGCTGTCCTTCTTCACAATGACCAGGCCGCCCTGCTTCTGGTTGTAGAAGCGAAGCGTCTGGACCTCACCCTCCTTGATCTGGATGGACTTGGGCGTAGTGTCCAGAACGAATCCCTCCGGCACCTTGGTTTCTCTGGCGGTCACAGTGGTGCCGGGAACAAGGTCCGTGATGACGATGCGGCCTGCCTCATCGGTGATGAACTCGCCGTTGCTCTTGCCCACCACAGCGCCGCTGGAATCGGTCACCAGGAAGGTCACGCCCTTGATGGGGGTCGTGGTGCCCTCGATATACTTCTCAATGACCAGGGTGGTGCTGGGGGTATTGGTGAAATAGAGCGTCTGGGTGTCATTGGGGTGGACCACCACCGTCTGAGTCTGGCTGCCGGGGTCGATGGTGTAGCCAGGGATGGTCTTGGTTTCCGTCACTACCAGTGTGCCTACCACACCGTTGATCTGGATCTTGCCCTCCTTATTCGTCACATACAGGCCGTTGCTGGAGATATGGCCGTTTTCATCAGGAACAAATTCGCCAGAAGCAGTCGTAACCTTGAAGGTGACGCCAGCCAAGGGTTTCCCGGTGAGACTATCTCGCTTGTCGATGATCAGGGTGCCGGCCTGGGAGTTTTTGATGACTACGGTCTGGGTATCGCCCTTGGGGCCGATGACCACATTGGTGGAGGGCTGGTCCATCACATAGCCCTCCGGAGCTTTCACCTCAGAAATGATATAGGCGCCGGGGATCAGGTTGGTGATCCGGATCTCACCGCTGCTGTCCGTGGTAAAGATGCCGTTCTGGGTGAGGGTGCTGTCACCGATGACGCCATTCAGCCCGACTTCGCAACCGGCGGCAGTCGTTACCCGGAACTCTGCACCGGGCAGGGGCTTATTGGTTTCGCTGTCCCGCTTCTGGATGATGAGGGCGCCCTTGGGGGTGTTCTTAAAGGTCAGGCTGACCGTGCGCCCCTCCTTGATCTGGACCGTCTGGCTCTGCGTATCCAGGATGAAGCCGTCCGGGGCGCGGGTTTCGGTCACCACCACGCTCTTGCCGGGTTTCAGGCCGGAAATGTGGATCTCGCCGTTCTCATCGGTGCGGAAGATGCCGTTGGAGTCTCCAATCAGGGTACCATCTGCGTAAGCGATCTTGAACTCCGCATCCTGGAGCGTGATGCTGGGGTTGACATCGCAGACCTTGCGGATGAGCAGCTGCCCGTCCGGCATATTCTCAAATCGGACGGTGACGACGCTCTGCTCACCGCTGTCTGCCAGAAAGATTGTCTCGGAGGACTGGATGATAGAGTACCCATCTGCCGGGTCCACCTCCTCCAGAATGTAGGTGCCGCTTTTCAGCCCAGTCCAGATGGCGGTCCCGTTTTTCCCGGTGACTTTCTGGCCGATGACGGTCCCGCCAGTGCCAGAGGTGCCGCCCAGGTAGCGCAGCTGGAAGGTGCAGCCGGGTAGGGCTTCATGGGTCACACTGTCGTACTTCTCAACGATGATGGCATTGAGCGGCACATTTTCAAAGGTGACCGTCTTGCTCTCGCTGCCATGGAGGATGATCTTCTGGGTGGAGGGTTCTTTCATCTGGAATCCAGGGGCGGGCCGCACCTCGGTGATGGTGTACTCTCCGGGATAGAGCCGCTTGCCCTGCTCGTGAAGCCGGATCTCGCCCTTGGCATCGGTCAGGATCTCACCGAAGTCGATGGTGCCAGGGGCCTCCGTCGCCTCGCCATTGCTCACATAAGTCACATGGAAAAGCGCCCCCTCGATGGGAGCGCCGGCAACACTGTCTACCTTGTAGATAGTCAACTCCGGGGCCTTCCGATTTTTGAAGGTCAGTGTCTTTTCTTCCCCTGCATTGAGGGATACGGTCTGCTCCCGGTCGGCATCCTTGTCCGGCAGATAGTACGGGGCAGGGACCGCCATTTCCACGATCTTATAGCTGCCGGGGACCAGCCGGAGCTTGACCGTGCCATCCTTGCCAGTGGTCACATCGCTGCGGTGATCGTTGTCGATGCCGATGATACGGAACACGGTATTGGGGATCTTGACCGCAGGATCATCCGCATCCACCTTGGCGATGGTCAGCTCCGGCTGCTTCAGGTTGTCGAATATCAATTCTCTGCTGTCGCCGGGGCCAAGGTAGATGGTCTGGGTGGGGGTGCTGCTGACCACATAGGGGTCAGGGACAGAGATCTCGGTCACGGTATAGCTGTCCACGGGGATACCGGTCAGGGTGGCCTTACCGTTGGGGCCGGTGACTACATCCTGATGGTAGCCGTGCTGGATGCCCTTGATCTCAAAGTGAGTGCCAGGGATGCCATCGCCGGTCTGCTCATCCCGCTTGAAGATGGTGAGATCAGGCAGCCGCTTATCCACTGCGGTCACTCGGACTGTACCGCCACCATCTACTGTGGCCTGATCCACATGGGCAATGACCGGTTCTGTCAGGCAGGCGTAAGGTTCGGGAGCATAGATCTCTACAAAGGCGTACATGCCCTCGGTCACATTGGGGACGGTGATGATGCCATCCCGGCCCGTTTCTTCCGTTGCGATGATCTGGCCATCCTTGACGATATTGAACACCGCGCCGGGGAGAGGGGTGTCGCTGTCGTCCAGCTTGATGAGGCGCACCTTTACCTTGGCGTCGTTCTCGAAGACCAGAGAAACATCCGTCTTACCATCCCAATGGAATTCCTGCCGGACCTTGCTGGGGTCGGAACTGGTGGTGTACCCGGTGGGAGGATTCACCTCAGTGGCCACATAGCTGCCGATGGGCATGGTGTCCCAGGGCACATCAGCTAGGTAGCCACCCGGGCCAGTGGTGTAAGTGCCAACGAAACTGTTGTCCACACCCTCGATCTTGATGACTGCACCGGGCAGGCCGGTGGTAGGATCGTCCGCATCCACCTTGCGGATGCTGCCATTTCCGGTAATGATGGGCGTATCCATGAAGGTGACGACCACTTCCGTGCCGTCATCACGGGGAAGCACCACATACTGGGGTCCGGCGTTGTCAATCTCATAACCCTCCGGGGCTTCCAGCTCCGTGATGGAATAGGTGCCCGCCTCCAGCGGGGCGACCTTCACAGTCCCGTCCCTACCGGTGAGCACCTCTTTGGAGAAAGAACCATTATTGGACTGAATTAGAAATTTAGCGCCAGCCAAGCTCTTATTGGGGTTGGTGGCATCTACCTTTTTGATGGTCAGTTCATACTGTTCTCTGGTGACGGTGAGCCGGCCAACAAAGACCGCCTGCACATCATGTGCAGGGTGGTGGGAGGAGCCGGGACCTGCATAGTGGTACTCATAGACATCACATTCGCCCCAAACGCCCTGCGTTCCAAGAGTCAGAATGTAGTCCGCCCGGTCACGGAAGGACCAACCGTCCAATTCATCATCAATGTTGGCATAATGGGTGCCGCGCATATTATTGAAGACATACATCAATTCTTCTGCGCAGGCTTCCACAGGATCGGAGAGGAGACCTGCCTTGTAACGCCATACGATGGCCTGTACCCAGGCGTTCATCACCCAGACATAATCAGGGCCCCAGGTCTCAGCCACACCAAGGGAAATGGCTTGATCCGTAAACACCCCGGAGGTATGGCAATAGAAGTAGGCCATCATGTTCTTCACAGTCGGGTCAGAGATGGCCTGAGGCTTGTCCCATTTATGGCCTTCCAGAGACCACCCCATGCCCTTGCCCTTCTCAGAGCAGAAGCCCATGACATTGGTCCCGCCGAAGTCATAGCGCATTTGGTGCATATAACAAACACCCAGTGCCGGAGACTCATAGCGGGTTCCGTTGTAGGCGCAGTTGGTCAACTTGATCGTGCTCGGAGTGGGTTCCGCTGCAAATGCAGTTGCGGGAAACAGCCCAAGCAGGCAGACCAGTACCAAAAGCGCAGCAATGATACGGGTATGTGGGAAATGAACCGTTTTCATAATAGATTCCTTTCTTTTCGTGGAAAGAAAGGCCGACGGGATCACATTTCCCAACAGGAAGCAAACAGGCTGTAGGGACCTGATCCCAACGGCCTGTTGCTTTCCGTATTCATGATGGATTTTTACATGCTATACAGTTCGATGACTGCTTCTAATCCCCCCCTTATCCAAAAAGCCTACCTGCGGATGCAGGTAGGCTTTCCGTGTAAGTTGTCATTATGCGTATGGGTTGACCGTTCCCGGCTTGCCAACGAACATGTAGCAGTAGGTGACGCCGTTGTCACGTGCGACCCCGACGCCTATGCTGTCGGCATCCGGGGCGACCATGGTCTTCAGGTGTCCCGGCGAGTTCACCCAGTTTTCCACGGCTTGCGCTGCGACATGTTCCACCCCGCATCCGGTAAACACGGTGAGGTTGGAGCCGAACCCGCTGGGATAGCCATGGTTCGCCACCGCCTCGCACTCCTCTTGATTGTGGTGCCAGGTGTAGTGGCTGTCCGCGCACTCCTGGGCTGCTGCCATGAGCCTGTCATCGATCCGTAGAAATTGTGCACTATGCTGCATCCGCACATCATTGATCCGCTCCACCATTTCGGCGCGAACTGTATCCAGATCAGCGGTGGTTAGAGGGGGCTGGCCGGTATAGGGCTTGCCGCTCTCCACCTGTACGCAGTGGTTTTCATTGTCCCAGTAGACATTGAAACCGACCGCCTCGCCAATATCGCGCAGCTTCACATAGTTGTTCCCGTTGATGGCGTAAGCCTCCATCTGGACCGGCTCTCCGTCCAGATAAAACTGGTTGGCGCTGGGATAGGCTTTGAGGTATTCTGCCGCCGCGTGTGCTGCGGGGCCTGCGATGGTCATGCCGATGAGGATGCCAGCTGTGACCATTGCCGCGTTTTTCTTTCTGCTCATGACATTTCCTCCCTGCTTTTTCAGAATAAATGGGTCTTTTACAAATCATACGATACCGAAAAGCAGGCCGGAAGTCGAGAGGGAAGATGGATCTGTAATGGAGAAAAACCGTCCTGCAAATGAAGCAGAATGAACGAAACACCATATTCAGATAGGAGGGACCACTACTTCACAGAGTTCACCTCCGCAGCCATCCCATAGGATTGCTGTCACATAGATGGTCCTCCCATGCCGAAATCTGCGGACTGTTCTGGTGTCTGCTCCGGAAAGTCGCTCAAAATGTGCCATGTGCCCTGGCCGTGCTGGCAAATGCAGATGACCTGATCCAGCAACTCTTCCGCAGTCACCTCACGGGCAAAGCCGGGTATTCCAGGGTGACCAGAAACAGATCCTCCTGCTAAAACTGCGGCTGCATCCGATGGAGTCAGGGTCACAAACCCGCCGGGCGTCATAAGGTCAAAGTGATCCTCCGGAAACTGGAGCAGCATCTCCCGAATGGTCTTTTGTTCCGTTTGGGCAGCTGCATGCGCGTCATGTTCGATCATACGGACACCGCCACCACTTTCCAGCGGTTATCCCGCTGATTGCGGACACAGGTGTACATGGTGACCTGGTCATTGGAGGAAGGACTCAGGCCGGAGGTGTCATTTTCATTGACTTTTTCCACGGAGACCACCTTATAGGTCCTGGTCCCCAGCTTGGTGGTCAGCGTGACCTTATCCCCGATCTCCAGCGTATGGATCTCCCCGAAGTGGTCGTTGACGCCTCGGTTGTGGGCGGCCAGCGCCACATTGCCATCCCAGATGGATGTTTCCTCGAAATGGCCGACGCCCTTCTTCAGCGTGGAACTGCCAGTCCCCTCGTAGATCTTGACACTCAGGTCGATGGCAGGGATCTTCAGGGTGCCCAGGTGTCCGCCGCTGTAATAGAGGTCGTCTGTCAGCTGCGTAAAGCCAGTGGATGCGGGAGGTCTGCTGTCACTGGGGATCTGTATCCCCGGCGTGATCACGGCAGAGCCACTGCCGTTGATGACCGCACCGGGAATCGGCGCACCGCCGGGGGCCAGATTTGGCGTCAGATAGGTCCCAGTCCCTCTGGTATCCGCACTGGGCGTACCGAAACCGGGCGGAATCATTGCAGCGTTCTTGCTGACATCCTCGTTCTTGTTTGCCCCGCCATCCGCCGTATGCACCACCTCGATGGAGGTGGGCTTTCCGTACTCCGGGTCACCCGGCGCGTCAATGGTATAATCCAGCGCACTGGCAGGCAGCGCAAGGGTCGTGGACAGGCACAGGGTCAAAATGGCCATCATTGTCTTTCTCACTGATCGTCACCTCCTGTCTCCTCCGCCTCACTTCTGCGGCGGTAAAAGACTGCCGCACCGATCCCGGCACCGGCCAGAGCCACGATGCCAAAGGGGATCAGGACAGCAGCCCAGTTGAACTGCTTGGCTCCCTCCAAAACATCCGGTGCCGGGGCAGGATCTACCGGAGCAATGGGGTTCCCCTCAAAGATGGCCACATAGCGGGTCTTGTTCAAGGCGATGCGGCTGACGGTGCCGGAGTAGTCCGCAGTCACGGTGTAACCCTTGACATAACTGCTGGTGGCGCTGCCGGTGTAGGTAGCCACAGCGGTATAGCGGTCCCCGATGGCATATCCGTCCATGCTGGCGGTGTTGTCCGTCTGCCAGTCGATATTTTGGAGAGTCAGGGTGCGGCCATTGTCTTCGATGCTCTTGGGGATGTACTGGGTGTCCTGACCTGCCAGATTGGGATAACTGCGGGTGGCTCGGACTTCCTTGGTGGAGCTGCCGTATCCGGCCACCTCCACCTTCACGGTGTCCAGCCGGAGGGACAGCGTACCCATCATCCCGTCGTCGGTGATGAACTCCCGTTCCTGGGGCAGCAGAGCCAGTACGGAGCCCATATCCTTATTTTTGCTGGGGAGGGAGACGGTCTCTGTATGCTGGCGTTCCTCGTGCTCAGGCAGTTCTTGCTTGAGCAGATCTGTAAGGGTGTAGTGGAAGCCGTCCTGCTCGAAGTCGGACCGGGGGATACCGGCAGGATCATCCTCCGGCGAAAGATCATAGATCTTCTTCAGCTCCGTACCATCCTCACTCTGATAGACTGCTGTGGGGTAACATGCCTGGGACTCCGCCGTGGGTCCGGCGGCCAGTGCCGCAGGGGACAGCGCCATGGTCAGGCACAGCACTGCGGCGCAGAGGGTCATTGTGCGTTTCATCGTCATTCTCTCCTTTACATCGTCATGCCATCCATGGAGGGGCTGGGCTGCTCAGGTCTTTCCTGCTGCCGCTGAGGGAGCTGGGCAAGGGCCTGCTGGTAAGCGTCCAGCACCGCCTGATGGAACTGCTGGTGGAACTCCTTGGTGCAGGGGAAACAGATGTCCCGGTACTCGCTGCCAGTCTTATAACGCGGCATCGAGACGAAGGGCCCGTTCTCGCTGTCCACCACCCTCAGCCCCCGGACGGCGAAGCAGCCATTGAGGGTGACAGAGGCATTTGCAAGAACGGGCCCACCGGTGCGGAGGGAGTGGATCTTCACCTCCAACTGAGTGGGGAGCGATTCCTTTACGGGAGCAGGCTCAGGTGCGGTCGACTTTTTCATGGTCTTGTTCCTCCTTCATATTTTTTGCAAGCCGTTCTTTCGTCCGGCTCAGCAGCAGATCATATTCCCAAGGCTCCACCTCCAGCGCATGGTATGCGCCCTGGGCTGTCAGCCCATCCGCCCGGTATTTCAGGATCAGGGGGCGAAGATCCTTCTGACCATCCATGATGGAAACAGAGCACCAGCCTCTGCCAGCGGCATAGACCCAGCGGACGGCAGACAGGTCACCGCCTCCATGGGACAGCCACAGATACTTGTCCTGGTACTGCTTGGGCAATTCCGTTTGGGGCGGGATCGGGACCATGACAGGGCCCTGGATCACATACCGAAGCCGCAGTTCCGTGATACAGATATGCTCCGCCTTCGCCGCCTCCGGCAATTCTGCCCACAGGGGAAGCATTCGGAAATCAGAGGCAAGGACGTCTTCTCCTTCATGATCTGTGGAGAATAAGCGGCAACACTCCACCAGCGGCAGTACATGGGTCCCATCCGTCAGGCCCAGCGCCTTCTGCTTACTTGCAGACAGATCGCGGTAGTGGATCAGGGCATCCTCCAGACAGAGGAACTGAGAGAGGCGGTAACCTGTCACCCCCTTGGGGTCATACCCCAGGCTCAGATCGTCAATGGTATAAAAGGAAATATTCAAATGGCCTTCCTCCTTACATCGTCATGCCGCCCATGGTGGGGGCAGTCTGCTTCTGGCCCGTCAGCTGGGTCAGTTTTTCTGCCGCCCAGTCGGGCAGGTACTGCTCGTCCAACACGCCGATGAAATCCGTCCGGTTCCACCGAGTCATCTCCCCATCGCCCAGGCAGGTACAGCGGATGGAGCGCCCGATGGCATGAGGATGACATCCAAAGCCGTCGTGGGCGTACCAGAGCTGGTTCTCCTGAGACCAACAGGACTCCTTCAGGGTGTCTGAGGAGAGGACCAGCACCTTCCCCTCGTAGTCCAGAGAGGAAAAGGAGTCTGGATGACAATGCTCCGGTCCGAACAAGTTCAATTCCTGGTAGGCCCTGCGGAACAGATCCACGAAGCCATCCAGGATGGCGGGGTGGCTGTCGACAGCAAAATCGCTGTTGTGATGCGGGTCAGAGGGGACTGAGATCCTTTTCGACCACGCTTTGTTGATCTGACTGAAACGCCCATCCCAGTTTTTCTCCCGCAGCGTGTTGGACAGGACCCATGCGGTGCGTTTATACCCAAACTCCTCCAAAACGGGACGGAGGCAGTCCTCGTCCAGATGCATCCCATCGAAGTTCTGGCGGACGCTCTCCTCAATGGCCTGCTTGCAGGCGATATTGGTCTGGTGGCTGGCCCGCCAGAGAGACAACTCGTTCCTCCAGCGGGCCTCCTCTGCGGAATAGGGATACAGGTAGGTGTCAGTCATCATCTTCCTCCATTGCCAAAAGCATGCGCAGGCCATCGGGGTCGGCGCCACTGCTCAGCAGATCATCTAAGACATCATCATCCACATCCTCCAACGGGTCATGGAGGCCACCCAGATCGCTGCTGATCTCCTTGGTGGCATCCACCAGCTGCTCCATCAGAGAGTCGACCACCTCGTAGAGATGTCTGATCGTCGTAAGGGCCTGCCGAGCGGTGATGTCATCGCGGCTGACCAGAATACTGCCAGCATCGGCCTGAATGGTCAGTTCGTTGGCATCAGCAAGCTGAGAGATCTGGAGAGCGGGGTAGGGGATCTTCTGGCTCCGGTTATCGGGGTCACGATGCAAAATAAACTTCATAATGAAATACCTCCAAAATTAGTTTTAAGTTTTCAAGATATGGGATGGAACATTGAGCAGGATAAGTTCCCACTTGCTATCAGCAGCGGGAGCAAACAGATCCATCTGGGTATCCATGAGCGGTCTGGGATCAAAGTTGGTGATGAGCAACTCTCCGTATGTCGAACCCTCTGACTGAGCCAGAGGATTGTTGCGGATCAGCGAGAAGATGAAGAAATCATCCTTGTAGAGATCCAGAATCTGCTGACATTTGTTATAAGAGAGGATCACGTAGCCTTTGCAGCCGCGCAGCAGGTTTCTGAGCAGGAGATGGTTTTCGAGCGGAAAGTCTACCGCATAACACCCCTCGGCTTGAAAGTAGGGGGGATCTGCGTATATGACACCGTCACTGCGGTCCCGCTTTTGGATCAGTTCAAATGCATCCTGGTTTTCAAGGAAGACTGTCGTGATCCGCTTTATCACTTTGGGAAGTTCTTCAAGGATCGGTTTGGTGTCAATGGTCTTCACACCCACGGAGGTCATGGTCCCGCTGAAGCTCCCATGGGAAACCAGCAGAAATGCCTTAGCCCTCTCCACATCAAATAGATTTGCTTTGCCATCGAGGATCTTGCGGATCTCCTCCGTATCGAACTCTGTGAAGCAGGAATATTCCTGCAGCAGAGCCTTCTCCTGTTCGATGTGCTTGTAAAAATCCGCTTTGTGAGCAACAAGGTCACGGTAGAATGCGAAGGGAATCCTGCCATGCACGGGTAAAAAGCTAAGTTCCCTGCAAAATGCCAATGGCCTTTCCTTGATGCAGCAGAATACATTGAAAAGGTCATTGTTCAGGTCGTTGTAGATGTCCAGACGGTTCTTCTTTGGCTTTAACCCCAAAACAACTGCACCACTGCCTCCAAACGGCTCCAAATACTGTTTTACATTGGGAGGGATCATCTTCTGGATGAATGGCAGCAGTTTTACCTTATTGCCCATCCACGGAAAGATGGGCTTAGCCATTCGCATTACCGTCCTTCGTGCTGATCTCATGGAGGGATTCCTCCAACCCCCGGATCGTGGCCTGAAGCCCGGCATCGATACGCTGCAGGAATCGGATTGTTTCATAGACCTCTCCGGCGGTCGAGGCATAAAAATATCCGTAACGGTCGCTGGCGATGGGAATACGCTCCTTTCTCAGTTGGTTCACAAGCTCACGGAGTTGAGTCCCGCTCAGTCCCAGTTCATGCTCCAGTTCCTGACTGGTCATTCTGTGAGCACGCCCTTTGCAGATTGCCTTTAGGTAATTTTTCAGATGTTCTTTTCGCATGGTTGTCTCCTTTTTCGTTGGGGCTTTTCCGAAAAAGGGCATAAAAAAAGAAGGGGCCGTTTGTCCCTTTCGGAAAAACGGCCCCTGATGTGATTTATATGATCTGTCCTATTGCAGTGTCATTCCCACCTCCTCTGGATTACTCCACTCATAGAGAAATTCCCTGTTATTTCTGGCAATGTAGGCGCTCTCGTCGGAGGTAAGCACATAGCCCGCCTCCTCCAGCAGATTTGCCCCGTAGCCCTCAAGATTAATGTAGTCGGAGTCCAGCAGATTTTCAGATACACCTGCCTCCAGCAGTTTCCGCCTGCCGAAGTCCTTTAAGTCATCGCGGAGGACCCATTCGTAGCAGTGCAGGTTCTGGATGATATCTAAGGCAAGGCGGAGATCACGGCAGTTCTCAAATTCCAATGCTGTGGCAAAGCGTTCTGTAAAGTGAGGCATTCCCTGACCCTGCTCCTCCAGCGCATAACCCAGATCGTTTCCGGCATTGATAAGTTCCTGCGCGTCGGCAAATTGCTCCATCAAATCGCCCAGCTGAGGAATACAACATCGGGCGTCCATCAGGACACAGTCCTCCAAGCTGTTGACACGGAGCTCATGCAGGGCGATCTCGACCTCATCTGGCTTTCCATCATTGACGAGGGAATGGTCTGGCAGACGCAGCCACACCCCCTCCGGCACTGCTGGGGAAGACAGCTTTACCTTCACTGACCACTCGTCATCTTCTGGAATGATCCCTTGGCCAGTGTAGCGGGGGGCGGAGGGATGTTCGGGATACTCCACATAGCAGTCCCCGATGAACAGGCCGGGGTGCTGATCCTCATAGCGGCGGCCCAGCGACTCTAGATCTGCGTAGTACATGGCTCGTTCCGGCAGATGGCCTTCGTGCTGAAGGTAGAATCTTCCCAGCTGTGCGTAGCTCCCCGCAGGGAAGCAGACCTCATAACCATCCAGTGACAGCAGGCAGTTGACTGCGTCCACAGCAACCTCCGGGTCCATGTGTAATATGGCGGTTTGCAGTTCCCAGCCGGTCTTGTCCGCCAGTTCTTCCAGTTTTCCCGTCCGCAGGATCGCAGCGGACAGTTGGTGCTGCTCCTTAACGGAGAGTGTGCCAAGGCGCTCCATGAGCCACTGCTGTCCCTGCTCCATCAGTGGAAGACTCATCAGAAAATCCCGTTTTTGCTGGATGTCCATCACATCATCTCCATTTCTTTGTGCTGCATAGCTTGTTCCGGCTCAATGATAGAAAAACGGCTCCACCGTCCGCAGCGAGGGCAGGCAACCATATTATCATGTGAGGCGGTGACCTGCTCTTGCGTCACCTCACCTGGTTTCCCACAGCACTCGTTGACCACGGTGACGATCTGGACATTTTTCAGTGCCTCTGGTCGATATTTCCGGTTAAAGGGAATGAAGCTGACCCAGCGGGGATTATCGAAGATACGGCTGATATGAAGTTTCAAAGCATCTCTTTTGATTGTCTGGGCAGATGCTTTTGTGAAATTATGCCGGCTCTCCCAATCAATGAGCGCGTTCAGGAGCTTCTGCTCACCAGCTCTCTGGATGAGCAATTCTGCCAGCTGGTACCAGAGGCCCTCTTCAATCTCACCAAGACTTGTCTGTACGCCGCGCCAGGAGCTGTACTTCTTATCCCGGCCTGAGCCGGTGCTGATTGGGTGGAATGTGCCATTCCGCCATCGAATATCTTCGAAGTCCAAGTGCTCCATATCGATCTCATTCAGGGAGTTGATTTGACCTCTCAATATGATCGTTCCTCCATTTCCACATTCTACATCCCCACCATCTGAGGGCTGGAGACTTCCTCGCTCTGATTTTCCTGTGTGAAGCTTGGAAGCGGCTGTCCATCCTTCCTGCGGAGCAGCCCATAGTCTGTGATAGTCGCATTTCCTTCCTCCAGCATCGTTCTTCCAACATTGGCGGCCTGGGGCGTCTGGAACAGTTCAGGCGGAAGATCCGGGTATTTCTCCCGCGCCATCAACTCCGCGTAGTCCCAGGTTTCCGCCACCTCGGGGAGCAGCTCATACTGCTCCGCCTCCTCCAGAAGCTGGGCAGCGTTTCCCAGACTGGGCTGGCCGCTGGCCGCCAGGAGGGCCTTGTATCGGATAAACTCCGCCACACCCCAAGCCCGCTCTTTCTGAGCAAGCTGCCCGGCGAACTCGCGGACCTGATCGAAGCCGCCGTCCTCAAGGGCCTCGTCGATTGCGTCCCGCAGGGAGGGGATGAGGCAGTCTGTGCAGCGGAATGCGCACTCCTCCACGGAGGCGGCATCCACCGCTTCCACCGCCTGCCAGATATCCTTCTCTATCGCGGGGAGGTTCAGGATAGCGGTTTTATCATTGTCGTACTGTGGGTCGTTGAAGAAACCCTTGCGTACCTCCAGCACCACCGGGGCCCCGGACCGCTGGAAGTAGATTGTTTCTCCCGGCTGGTACGTATAGATGGGCTTGATCTCCCCACCCAGTTCAGCATAGCCCCGTTTGGTGAATACGCCGCCATGATCCTCCTTGTGCTGTTCGGCCATCAGCTTCAGCAGACTGTCTCGAAATTCGCTGCCTTCCTCTGTGGTATCCAGCAAGGCCATAGCCTCTTTGGAGAGCATCTCACTCTCATAGAGAAACGCCCCAAGCTCCTGAAAATTGGAAACTTGGGGTGCCAGACAGCAGGCGTTGGTATTGTAGGTCAGGTTGATGAGGTGCTCCAGAGAGACAGGGCCCCTGCGTTGGTTCCACTCCATTGCCAGCAGAATCTCCATCCCTGTGTTTTCCTCCGGTGTCAGTGCGGCCAGCCGCTGGGCCAGCAGATTCAAGTCATATAGATTGACATTCCTGCCGATCATGCCTCGTTGGAGCCCATCATAGCCAACATAGACTGGTTCATTGTGGCAAAAGCGGCCATCTTCGATTCGAGCTTTTTGGAGCGCATCGTGGAACTCTGACCAAGTGGCCGGCATCTTCATTGCAGTGGCCGTTTCATAGCCTTTGGGGCCATTGTTGCTGATCTCCACCTTGAATATTGTTTTATCCAAGGGTCATCCCTCCTTGCTGGGGTTGAAAAACCTCCTGATATTTGGCAGGATCTGCGCCGGGGACATCCCAGCCTGCCATGCTACCTACCTCCATGGCCTGGCGCTGGACGGGGCTGATACCCAGGTTTTCATTCAGTTCGTCAGCCAGTTCCACGTTCCGCTCCTTATCGCCGGTGTCCCATTTCGACGGGTAGTAGCCGCTCTCGCCCCGCTTGATGCAGATGAGCTGGCCAGTGGAGGCGAGGGTAGAGAAGCATAGTTCGGGAAGACCATCTGCGAATTTGGGGGCGAAGCGTTCCTCCTCGGTCTGGATATCCCAATCGTCCTCCATACTCCACAGATGGACATACAGCTCGTCATCGCCGGCACAGATGTCCCGCTGTTCAAAGCCTTCGCCCCAGCCGTCCGACGCCTGACCGGAGATATACTCTTTGAGGGTAGTCAGTTCCTCTGGGGTGAGGGCGCCGACCACACGGCACTCGGCAACGCCCCAGAGCTGACCATTCCGATCCTCGACGGTGAACACAACGGATTTGACCTTTTGGTTGACGCTGTCATCCTTGCCGTACCAGTGCATGATTCCGCTCTCGGATTCCTCCGGCATTCGGCTGTTGATCAGGGCTCTGAGGATTTCTCCCTCATAAGTCCGCAGCGATCGTCCATCCAGCAGAGTGCAGTCATCCTCCATCTCGCCATACTCGTTGCGGGTGTAGAGGTCCGCTGTCAGTGGCATATACAACTTCATAGTGGTGAGCTCAGGCGGCAGGATGGAGAAACTGTCTTCCCCGATGATCAGCGCCAGACCGCTGCCATTGTCCCACTTCACATGGAATTGCCCAGCGTCGTCGATGCTTTCCAGCGTACCCATAGTGCCCGGCGGCACCGGGTGATACGGATCTTTCATCTCTCTGAGTTTAATCCGGCACCCTGCGGGATACTGCTCCCGCAGAAAGTCCAGCCATTCTCCCGGTACGCTTTGCATTTTACATTCCTCCATACATTTCGTGTTCGATTTTTTCCTCCTCAAATTCGCTGTCCACAGTATCATCAGCCAGGCCGAGTACTGCCATCAATTTCTCATCCGGCACAGCAAAATGAATGGTGTCATTTTCAAGATCCTCTTTCAGATGCCGCCACTCATACTCTTCGCCCGCAGGAAAATAGATCCATTTTTCATCTTTGTCAAACACATAGGTGTATTCGATCCCTGTATACGGCGATTCTGTCAGTTCGTCGAAGGTCATCATGACTGGAGCGGTGTTACTGAGGCCCATGTCTCGCCCCATAGCGACTGTGACCCCTGGCTGGGGGGTATCTTCTGTGTGGGGCATTTGAGGGGAAGGTTCTATTTTTTCATGAAGAACATCCAAGTCACCCAGTGCGAGAAGGGCGTTGACCTTTTCGGGGGTGTTGTAATGTTTCAAGAGGATGGCTCCGTTATCATCCGGATAGCCGTTGTAGTGGCAGAATATCGTCAGGTATTGGTCATCACCTATCTGCTTTGCGATAATACTCCGCGTGCTTATTTATATCCCTCCCATCGTCATGCCCTGATCAGGCTGTTCTTGATAGTCCTCCAATGGTCGGGGATTCTCCTCACCGTAGAGGTCATACAGGATATCATCTGCCTGCTTACGGACAGCGGGATCATCAGTTAAGGTCTCGTAGCGGAAGCCCGTGACAGGACGATCCGGGAGTTCTTCCCGAATGCACTGGAGATAGGCTTCTGCATCCGTATACTCCTTTTGCTCACCGCTGACGAAGGAGACCCGGCCTATCACCACAGGCTGCTCTGCCAGATCCTGCCGCTGGACTCGAAGGTCAAAGGCTGTCAGGTATGCCTGATAGTCGCCGGGGACGGGGTTACAGCGCAGGCAGTAGCGGTAGTTCTCCGTCTCCACGATGTAGCCATAGTTGGTGGGCCAGCCGCCCACATCTCCACCATAATTCCGGCAGTACTGGCTCATGCCGGCCAAGTCTTTCAATACACTGGTTCGCAGCTCGTCTACGACCTCTTGTAACTCGGCCTTGAACTCAGGGCTGTTCAGTTCCTCGGGACCTCGGGGCCACCAGGTGTGCCAGAACTCTTGTCCCCGGTGGCCGAAGTCCATTCGGACATGTCCAATGCAGCCAAGCCTCTGGTCCTCCTCCGGCGTCATGGCATAAAAAAGGGCCGCTTCATCGAAAGAAGCGGGCCTTGCTGTGAATTTTGATTCAGTGGAGCACATCTCTTTGTTTTTCAAGATTGGTTCACCTTCTGTTCTTAGTATAGTTACACAACATACCACAGCTTATCGGAAATAGCCATCCCCCAAACCCCGATTGCCAGAAAAATAGAGGTAGCCCGCAAAGACGGCTCCTACTGTAGCAATGGCTGCAAACATGATAGTCTTCGTTTTCATTTTATATGCCTCCTAAAATTTCATTTCAAGTCCCTGTGCTTGCTCCTGCACAGGTGCAATGTCTATCAGGTGTTTCGGATCGACGATCACTTCGGACTCTCCGCGATTGAGAAAAACCGCGTGGATGTGCGCCTTGCTGATCTGGGCTTCGTACACAGTCCCACTCTCGCCAAAGCGACCTGCAAACCACTCTGCGGTCTTTCGGTCCAGTGTCCAGGAAAGGGCACGGATATTCTCCACGTTGTAGGAAGTGACTCCCCGGTAAACGGTTACAACCTCATCCAGCTCGCAGAACACCGCGTATTCATCGGCGTCCATCAGTTTCTGCGGGTCGATGGAGCGGAACATGGATAGGAGCTGCCGCTTGCTCAGATTGGGGTCCATGTTTGGCTCCTCGGTACAGATCCAGGCATGGGTCAAAAAATGCGCCAGATCCTGTTCAGAAAGGACTGGCGCCGCATACTTCAGAAACGCAAATTGGTAGGGCTTTGTGATCATCAGGGCAATTTTGAATGGAGTATCAGCTTCCTTGATCCGCTGACTGCACAGCTCCTTCCAACTTTGGAGAGCCCCTGGGTCATCCAGCAGATTCACCATCAACAGTTCTCCGTTCTTGCCCGGTATCCCTACGACCCCGTTGTCGGTAAAGGGGTGCTTGACTACCACAGGTGAAAACTTCGTTGGGATGATATCCAGTTCCAGAAATACATAGGCCAAATACTTCAGCTGGTCAAGTTTAGTTTCTTCTGGTCGCTTTTTCTGTTTTGCCATTACTGCATCCCGCCCATCTGAAAGCCCGGCTCCGCCTGAAACTGCCGGTCTGTGTCCTCCATCATCAGTTCATCCATGCTCAATGTCCCGTGATAGGAGATATACCCGCGGTCGGTGAACATCCCGGACTCCTGCTCCATGCGCTGCAGGCCAAAGCCCTCATAATCATAAAATCTATCCAGATTTGGATCGTACTCAAAGTGGCCGGATTCCTGAATCATAAATCTGCCGTATTCCGCAGGAGTGCGGACATCAGGGCAAAATTCGAATTGGTCCAGATTTTCTACCAGATGACGAATTTGGCTGGCACACTCTGGTTCAGTCATTGCAACCACGGCCCCCAGTTTTTTGCGGTCCTTATCTGAGAGGTTGGTCACAGTCTGGGCCAGCTCGTTGAGTGAAAAAAGGGGCTCGGATTGGAAGTCCAGTACCGCCTTTACCTCATCAGGAAACATACACTCGGCAAACCGGAATCGCATATTTTCCGGATCATTGATGCCAGAACGGCCCATCGCACGTTTCAGCTGTCCCTTGGCTGCGGGGAGGTAGAGCCAGGTGATGTTCTTGGTGTCCTCCGGTTCCATGCGCGAGGTAAGGGCCACCATGAGCATAGGCGGCTCATAGAGGTATGCGGGAAAGTATCTCCCATCATAGGACTGGTCCAGCTTCATGCCATTATCATAGACCACGCCATAACGGGTCACTCTACCGCCGCCACCGTCAATGAGCAGGATGGCAGTTTCCGTACCATCCAGAGCCTCCAACTCCTGAGCTCTGGCACAGCCACCGTGGGTGTTCATGTAGTGCTCTCGGCCAATGGCCTCCAAGTCTGAAAAGTCTGTGATGACCGTTGCTTGCTGGCAGCAAAAGGTCAGGTTGATGAGGTCTTTCATATCGGTCAGATCCAGGGCTTCGGTCATGGCTTGAAACTGTGCGGCTTCGCCATCGTCAAAACTGTCCAGGCGCTTGGCTAAATAGTCCAGCTCATCCAGATCCACATTTGTGCCCTCCAGCCGACCAAGTATGGGCCAGCCGCGGCTGATTTCATCCACATGGCAATCCCGTGCGGAGACCTTGCTGATCTCAAGCGCTTTCAACAACTCGATGCAGTGGTCGAAGTCTTCTCTGGGGATAGGGAAGGGGATGGTCACAGCGCCATATTCAGGATGGGTGGCGTTACTCAAAACTGCGTGCAGCATACATTGATCCATCTGTATTCCTTCTTCTTGATCACAACGTCTCATTCAAAATCTTCTCTTTCTCTGATCTGTTCAATTCTTGTTCGCATACAGTCATTTTCACTTCCCCAACAAAGGAAGCCATGCCCTGGGTAGGGACAGCCTTCACATCGGTCGAACTGTCGGCATACGGGTTGTTGTTCTGGCTCAGGAGCATAGCCTGGTGCATGGGATGCTCGGAACAGATTCCTGCTCAGATACCCTCCCCACCAGGGAGGTAACCGTTCATATGTTCCCGTGTAGGCGCTTTTTCCGGTTGTTTTCACATTTGAACCCTCCATTCAAAAAAGCAGAAAAAAAGGCCGTATCTTGCAGACAACAAGATATGGCCTTTTGATAATTCTTGAAATCAATTCATCTGTTGTCCCTGATTTTGTTCCGGCTCCAGCTTTTCCTGAAGATTCGGGACAATGTACTCAATCTTTGTTCTGGCTGTTTGAATTGCCTTGAGATGCTCCTGCTGGAGTTCTAAGTCATTCTCCAGCAGGTAATCGGTAGCTCGGTACAGCTCGGATAATTCCTCATCCGAGAAAAGCCGGGCATTGGAAATCAACCCGGAGCGGACAGCAAAGTCCTGTTTTGCTGCGTTGTAGTCGCCCTCATAATAGTGCCCATGGATCACCCCGGTGCGACCATAGTCCCATATCCATGTAACGAACTGGTAGCCCCATCCCGGTTCTCGTTCCCGACCAGCTAACACGGCACCTCCAAAATCCGCCAGCAGACGGAAGTCCTCGCTCAGTCCGTTAGCCTTGAGGTGGGCAGCACTCTGGACTGCTTCTACATAGGAGAATACTTCGTCTGATATCTGCGCGACTTCGTGGTATAGGTCGCCAGCCTCATCATTCCCACTCATCTCCGGCAACAGGAAGACCTCGTTTTTCGGGGAAACGAAAAGGGCATGCTGACCATGGAGGAAAACCTCTAGTCGGCTGTCCTTCTGGATCTCTGAGTCGATTCCCCGCTTTCGAAGACATCTTACGAGTTCGGTAAAAAGTGCATCTGTCATAGACTATTACCATCCTTTTGTTTCTGAAAATAAGAAAGCCGGGACCCTTGAGTGGAATCCCGGCGAAAAAAGTGGTTAGTATCATTTTGTGATACCAACCACTTTATCTTATTAAAAAATTTTAGTTTAAGGAAAACTGTGCCCTTTTTGAAAAACTGAATTTCAAAAAGGGCACAGAGGCTTATTCATTGTCTATATGAGTAGTGTGGGGTTCGAGTCTCCACAGTAACTGTCACAATGGCGAAAATATCTTTTGTTTCAAAGAAGAAAATCGAGCATTAAAAAGCCCGGAAACACTTGATGCCGTAGGTGTTTAGCCTACGGCATCTAAAGTGTTGCGATAATATGGTCCGAGTGGGGAGACTCGAACTCCCGGCATCTTGCTCCCAAATGTGTGTCTGAACCTTCAGCCGGCACTTTACCGCCCTCTTTGGCCCTTTCCGCTGCTTGGGTAGTTCCTCTTCAGAACTCTTTTGCCCTGCTTGTTTCAAGAAACCCTTTCGTCTTTTGGGATTTGTGTGGGATTGGATTCTGTGTATTAAAAGATGTTCCGCCCGGGTTGAGGGGGAGATGACAGGCCAATCACCTCGGCACAGAGGCGCAGAAATTGCGCCGCATAAACAAAGAATAAAGCCCTTCCCGCCAGTAGCCTGAGCGCAGCCCATCTCCACACAAATTAATGACTGTCTCCCCAAAGTTATTTCATTCTACCATGCCGCTGCACCAAAGACAACAGGAGCATACGCATGGCGATAAAGTAGTGGCTATTTCCTTCTTTCTGTGGTATTGTTCGTTTGCCAAAAGGAGGCGAAGATATGCAGAAAGAACCTAACTTCACGGTAGGCCAGTTGTGTGACTGCTGGTTCTGTGAGAATCAGGGTAGATGGAGAGGCAGTACTGTGGGCGGATACCGCAACCTGATCTATCGCCACATCCTCCCCGGAATCGGGGATATCCGGCTGGCGGAGCTGACCGAAGACACCATCACCAGCTTCTATGATGGCCTGCGGAGACAGGGACTCAGCACCAGAAGCGTCTGGTGCGTCCATCTGCTCCTGCGGCGATGCATGGATGAAGCAGCCCGCGACCAGCGCATCCCCTACAACCCAGTGCGGCTCTGTCAGAAGCCACAAGCAGAAGAGTATAAAACAGCCCCCTTGCGCCTGGGCCAGCTCCAGCGGTATCTGAATGCGGCGGAACAACTGGGCGCACTCCCTCTCATCTACATAGGACTCTCCAGCGGCCTGCGGCAATGTGAACTCATCACCTTGTCGTGGGCCGATTTTCATATCCGCTGCCGCTACATCCTCAAAGGACAGCGCCTGCTGACCCTCAACAGCAAGGCGGAGCATCTTCTGGGACGGATACCGGAAACCAGCTGCTATGTGTTCCTCAACCCCAAGACCGGAGCGCCGTATCAGCTCCACGAGTTTTACTATCTGCACAAGCGGATTCTAAAACAAGCAGGGCTTCCGTGGGTGGCCTTCCGGAACCTGCAGCGTCAGTGCATGGAGGTGGGGATATGACGCTAAAAGACTATATTCTCCGCTGGCAGGAGGTCTACGACAAGAACCAGAGCCGTCCGACCACTTACGCAGCTCATGGCTACATCTTCAAGAACCACATTCTCCCCGGACTTGGGGAGATCCAGCTCTCTGAATTGACCGTAGAGCAGGTGGGAGATTTCCTGGAGGAGCGAAAACACTTTGGTGGTCACCGTCCGGAAAGCCCTGAATACCCAGGGCTGGGCGAGCATACCATGCGGCATATCCACCGGCTACTGCAGCAATGCCTGGACCAGGCGATCCGGGATGGGCTGATGACGGACAACCCCGCCCGCGCGTTTCACTATCAAAAGCCCAAGAAGGTCAGCGCCAATGTGCTGACGCCAGCAGAAGCGGAGGACTATCTGGACGCGGCGGAGCGGTTGGGTTACCTTCCCATGTTCCTGCTGGCACTGACAGCAGGGCTTCGACAAGGCGAACTGATTGCCCTGAAGTGGAGCGACCTGGATGTAAAAGAGCGGACGCTAACCATTACCGAGAAACGCGCCGTGGAACGGCGGGAACTGGTGGAGTACGAAGGTGGCACCAGGATTGTCAGTCTGACCCCGGAAACGGTTGAACTCCTGCGCCTGGAACACGCCAAACACCCAGGAAGTCCGCTCATGTTCATGCACCCAGCCACCCAGAGGCCCTACTCACCCCAGATGGTGCGCCGGCTGCACAATGAGATTATCAGAGAGGCCGGGCTGGATCACATCAGGTTTGCGGATCTACGGCACACCTGTGCCGTCCTGTCCCTGCAAAACGGAATGGACACAAAAGAGGTTTCTCAAATGCTGGGCCACTTCAGGACAGCAATGACCCGGCAGAACTATGCGCCATACCTGGCCCATACTGCCACTAAAGGTGAAAACAAGCCCAATGAAGCATCTACGGAAGATCTCAGGGAAGCAGCAAATATTCTGGATAATCTTCTGAAATTCTGATGGATATTCTGCGGAAGATGTGGTATATGTTTGGGGCACAAGGAGATGATGACGATGGAAAACAAACTGCTCAAAGAGCTGTATGATTACTTTTATGTCCGCCCGGAGCTTGATGAACAGGAGAACGAAGTGGAGGAGTGCCACAAAGCATTGATTGCAGCTTTGGAAAAACCAGAGCGCAAGCTGGTACTGCGGATCATCGACGCCCAAAACTATATCACAGAACAGACCTCCCTCGACAGTTTTATTGCCGGCTTTGAACTGGCGTGGAGGCTCTCAATAGAACTGCAAAATGACGAAAACGAGCGCTCATTCTCCTGTCGGACAAGGAGAACGGATGCTCGTTTTGTATGGGAAGAAGAAATATAAAATGAGCCTGGGCAACCCTCGAAAGGCTGCCCAGGCATTCTGCTTGTAGGTTTGGTTCAGCGCTCCCACAGAAGGACCGCATCCACATCCCGGCTAATCTGATAGGTCGCCACCTCAAAAAGTCAGTTTTTCATTCCTATGTCTGTATTAATAAACTTCAATATAGTCATATGTGCTTAAAACACTTCTTGAGCAGGTGTGATAGCTGTTGCCGTTGTCCGTCCAAGAGTGCTTTTTTTCATGTCTGGATTTGATGTTGTTATAGAGTTATAGAAAAGTAATCGACTTTAAAACAAATGATTTCGAACAAAAATTAATGCGTTCGCATAATTTCCATCGCCGCACGCGGAAAAATGTGATATACTAATAAATATGACATTCAAGTTCATACAGTCAGTTTTAAGACGAGGTGCGAAAAATGGCAGTATCTTATAAAAAACTTTTTAAAATGCTTATTGACCGAGATATGAAGAAGAAGGATTTTCGCGAGTTTGTGGGTATTAGCTATTCCACCTTAAACAAACTGGAAAAAGGCGAAAACACAAATGTCGAAGTGTTAGAAAGAATTTGCCTAAAGCTCGACTGTGGGATTGATGATATTATGGAAATTCTACCTGACAGCCCTGATAATGGGACAAGTCAAGGTGTAGAGTAATATTGGGGAGGAACAATCAGCAGGATGGAAAGAAAAGAATATAGCGCGGGCGCAGTGAAGATGTCCTTCTGGTTTGTCGAGTTCCGCAAGGTTGTCCAGCTTCTTCATGACGGGAAAAGCATGGATGAGATAAAAGTACTCGCACAGAGCGAAAATATCTTTGCAGCACCAACCGCGCTACGCTCCAATCAGATTTATAGTACCGTGGCCGGGAGAATAAAATCGCTGGATCAGAGTTTTATCCCGTTCTTTCTGTCCGGCGACCTTGCGACACAGAAACTCTATGTGTTGATTGCAGCAATGGCGTATGACACACTCTTTTTTGATTTTGTCTATGAGGTCATCCGGGAGAAGATGATCGTCGGCAGCAACGAGCTGACAGACAGTGATGTGCGCGTCTTTTTCAAAGACAAGCAACAGCAAAACAAAAAAGTGGCCGGATGGACGGACGCAACCTTGGTTCGCTTGGGTTGTTGTTACAAAACGATGCTCTACGAAGCCGGGGTCATTGATAAATCGAAAACGGTCAGAACTATATTGAAACCAATCTTCGACCCGGAACTATCCCGTTGGTTGGAGCAAAATGACATGGCAATCTACGAGAAGGCATTGACGGGGGTGAAGTAATGGATTTAACAGCACGGCTGGACGCGATGGAGGCGGCAATTAAGAAGCCTTCCTTTCGGCAGAGCAGCGGAAAGGCTAATGAGGTTAACTACTGGATTTTTGATTATCCGCCAGAGAAGGAACTGGAAGTCCGTGAGCGGATCGAATATATGAAGAACAAAAATCTGAAAGGCAACGACGAATATCAACTGGTTGTTTTCGACCTCTATGACATTATCATTGACTTTTTGGAGCGCAAGAATTTTGTAGAGAAATGCTGTGACTTCGAGAAGAAACGAGGCTTCGGGCGAATCGTAAAGGCAGTCAGCAACTCCATGAAGGTTAGCGAAAACGACAGCCTGATCGTCCGGTATATTCAGGAGAACACACCGGAAAACGCCATCGTCTTCCTGACAGGAGTGGGCAAAAGTTATCCTCTCCTGCGCTCCCACAATGTGCTGAATAATCTTCACCAGTCCTACCTCCGCGCTCCGGTGGTTATGTTTTTCCCCGGCACATACAACGAGCAAGAACTGATTCTCTTCAACGAGATTAAAGACGATAACTATTATAGGGCCTTCCGGCTTGTGAAGTGATGGAGGTAGTGCAATGCAGATCAAAGAAATGTTTGCCAAGAAGATCGACAGAGAGATTCAAGGCGTTATCATTGTCGGACAGGGCGAGGACTCCAATGTTTCGCAGGAGCTTGAAGAATATGTTGTGACCCGAGAACTACAAAAGCATTTTGCTGACTTCTATGCCTCCTATAAGAAGGGCATTGTGGGGACTACTCCGAAGATGGGCGTTTGGATTTCCGGTTTCTTTGGTAGCGGTAAATCTCACTTTCTGAAAATCCTCTCTTATCTTCTGGAGAACCGTCAGGTGAGCGGCAAGAAGGCACTGGACTACTTCATCGACGATAAAAAGATTATCGACCCGATGGTGCTGGCAGATATGAAGCTGGCCGCCGAGACCCCTACCGATGTCATTCTGTTCAACATTGATTCCAAGAGCGAGTCAACGGGGAAGCAGAATAAGGATGCCATCGTCAATGTATTCCTCAAGGTCTTCAACCAGATGCAGGGCTTCTGCGGCTCCATCCCTCATGTTGCTGATCTGGAGCGCCGTCTTTCTGAGGAAGGCCGCTACGATGAGTTCAAAGCCTCTTTTGAGGAAGAATACGGCGAGCCGTGGGAAACATCACGGCAGGACTTCGACTTCATTCAGGACAGCGTTGTAGACACACTGGTTTCGATGGATTTCATGAGCGAGGCTGCTGCGCGGAACTGGTGCGAAAAGGCCGTGGAGCCGTATACTATCAGCATTGAAGACTTCGCAAGGCGCGTCAAATCCTACATTGACCGAAAGGGAAACAACCATCATGTTGTCTTCCTCGTTGATGAGATTGGCCAGTATATCGGAGAGGATTCCAAGCTCATGCTCAACCTCCAGACCGTGACCGAAGAACTGGGCAAGGAATGTATGGGCAAGGCATGGGTCATCGTGACCAGCCAGCAGGACATTGACTCTATCACCAAGGTTAAGGGCAACGACTTCTCCAAAATTCAGGGGCGCTTTGACACCCGTCTTTCCCTCTCTTCTGCCAATGTGGATGCGGTTATCAAGAAGAGAATCCTCGAAAAGACGGATGCGGCAGCGCAGTCCCTCCGGCTGCTCTATGAGCAAAAAGCAACCATCATCAAAAACCTCATCGTCTTCAACGACACAGCTGAGAAAAAGCTGTATGCCAATGAAACCGACTTTGCAGAGGTCTATCCCTTTGTTCCGTATCAGTTTAACTTGCTTTCCAGCGTATTAACCTCCATCCGTACCCACGGCGCGTCTGGCAAGCATCTGTCCGGCGGTGAGCGCTCCATGCTGGCGCTCTTCAAGGAGTCCGCCGTCAACATCATGAACGAAGAGATGGGCGTGATCGTACCCTTCCACCGCTTCTATGATGCGCTGGAAAATTTCTTGGATCACAGTCATAGCGGTGTGATCATCCGCGCCTATGACAACAGCTACATCAACCCGGAAAAGAAGGATAAGGATGTCTTTGCCATCAATGTCCTGAAAACCCTCTTCATGATCAAGTATGTGCTGGAGATTGAAGCAAACATCGATAACATCACCAGCCTGATGATTGAGAACATTGACGATGACCGCATAGAGCTGAAAGGCCGCGTGGAGGATGCGCTGAAGGTCCTAATGCGGCAAATGCTCGTACAGAAAAACGGCAGCATCTATGTCTTCCTGACCGATGAGGAACAGGAAGTCAACAACGAAATTGAAAAGGAGAATGTGGAGACCCCTGAGATCATCACCAAGGTTTCGGAGATGATTTTTGAGGACATTTTCCCTGGCAAAAAATACATATACCCTGCATTCAATGGCCGCTATGCATTCTTCTTCAATCAGGCCGTGGATGACCGCCCCTATAAGGCAAACCAGAGCTACGATGTGGGAGTTCGCATTCTGACTCCTTGGTATGATGGCAGCACTGATGATGCCACCCTTCGTATGATGTCCGGTCAAGGCAAGGAAGTTCTGGTTGTGCTTCCCGGCGATGCAGAGTTCCTAAAAGAAATTCAGTCCTACTTGAAAATTGAAGGCTTTCTGCGCAAGAACACCTCTACCCAGCTGGCAAAGTATGAGACCATCAAGGAAGCAAAGCGCGTGGAGATGCGAGAGCGCAACGCTAATGCAAAGCTCTATCTGACTGAGGCATTGAAAGAGGCTACCATCTATGTGAACGGCGATGTTGCCCGTGTGAGCGGCAAGGAAGTCGGCACTCGTATCAATGAGGCCATTGGCCGTCTGGTACAAACGGTCTACCACAAGCTGTCGTACATCGACACCCCGATGGGAGAGGCGGAGATCCGCAAGCTGCTCCACACCAGCAATCAGCTGTCCCTCGGACTGGAGGGCGGCACCGAGAGCAATGCTCACGCGCTGGACGATGTTCAAGGCTTTATTTCTCTCAATACCCGCAACCACATGAAGACCTCCATGAAGAGCGTGAAGGATCGCTTTATGAAAGCTCCCTATGGATTTGTGGAGGATGATGTGTTTTGGCTGGTTGCCCGTCTGTTTAAGCGCGGAGACCTGACCTTCACCGTCAATGGAGCATCTGTAAGTCTGAACAACAAGACCGAGGAAGAGATCATCGGCTTCATCACCAAAAAGGCGTTTGTGGAGAAGCTGCTGATGGAAGAGCGTACCCGCGTCCCGGATAAGGATAAAAAGGCTGTCCGGGATGTGATGAAGGAGGTATTCCAGACCACCACTTCGGCGGAGGATGAGGACACCATCATGAAGAACTTCCAGCGGTATGCGCAGAATACCATCTACGAGATAGAGCGGCTGGAGGTTTACTACAAGGAACACCGCTATCCCGGCAAGAAGGTGCTGGAAACCGGCAAGAACCTGATGCTGGCTGTTGTGCAGATTCAGTCTGCTATGGACTTCTTTACGACAGTTTCTAAGAAGCGGGATGACTTCTACGACTTTGCCGAGGACTATGAACCTATCAAGGCATTCTTCGCAGGAGAGCAGCTGACCATCTTCACCCGCGCTCTGGATATGCTGGCAATCTACGATGATAGCAAGACTTACATCGTGAATGCCGAGCTGGAGGACATTGTGGCGCAGATGCGCTCCATCGTCGGTCAGGAAAAGCCCTACGCCAACATCCCCAAGCTGCCGGAATTGCGGGAGAAGTTCATGTCCTGCTATGTGAAGATTTTGCAGCAGGAGTCCGCCCCTGTGCTGGATTCCATCGATCAGGCAAGGGCGCGGGTACTGGAAGTCCTCTCCACCAAGGAATACAACGAACAGAAGCGGAACACCTACTTTACTCTGTTCCGAGAGATTCGGGACAGCGCGGAGCATTGCAACAATGTGTCCTCTCTCCGCAGCTATGCAGACAAGGCGGATGCCCTCAAGCTCCGGCTGCTCAATGAGATGGATGCGTTGGACAACAAGCTGGCGCAGCAGCGGGCAGCGGAAGAGGCTCGCCGCAAGGCCGAGGAAGCCAAGCAAAACGGCACTCCCGCCGCTGAGGTAGAGGTTGCCCCTGCTCCTGTGAAGATCCGTAAAACCAAGAATGTTTCCATCAAGATGATGACTGGGACTTCCTCTTGGCGTCTGGAGAGCAAGGCGGACATCGACAAATATATCGCCGGTTTGCGCGAAACGCTGGAAGCGCAACTGGATGAGGATACGATTGTGAATGTGGAGTTCTAAGGAGATCTGCTATGTTTAGAAATACGCTCAGAATGCTGGAACAGCTAAATGGGACAATGACTTATAAAATGGATGTGCTTCCTGATGAAGATGGATACTATGACAAAGAGTGTCCAAATGAAAAATGTCTGTCTAAATTCAAAGTAAACGCAGAAGATTGGAAGAATTTGTTTTCCAATGAAGCGGTTTTCTGCCCGTTTTGTGGTCATTCGGCTCCTTCCAGAAGTTGGTGGACAACGGAGCAGATTGAACAAGCCAAAGAGCAGGCAATCAACCAAGTATCTGCAAAAATTGGCCAAGCTCTGGAAGCTGATGCCAGAGAGTTCAATCGCTCACAGCCTCGAAAGAGTTTCATCAAAATGTCTATGAAATTTTCTGGGCGTACATCTTTTATCAATCTTCCGGCCAGTGCACTTGAAGAGATGGAACAGAAAATCCAATGTGAAAAATGTGGTGCGCGTTATGCAGTCGTTGGATCTGCGTTTTATTGTCCTTGCTGCGGCCACAACTCTGCAAAATTAACATTCTTCAATACCATCGATAAAGTTAAGGCGAAAATCAATAATCTGGATGTGGTCCGAAGGGCCTTGGAAGTTGTCAGCAAAGATGAAGCAGCCCGAACCTGTACCTCGCTCGTGGAAACTTCGGTTCCAGATCTTGTTGTTGCATTTCAGCGTTTGTGTGAATGCGTTTACCCTCAGATTGAAGGGGCAAAACCCTTGAAAAGAAATGTGTTTCAGCGCTTGGATGATGGAAATAAACTTTGGCATGATCTGGTCGGTAATGGCTACGATGATTGGATTACGGATGTGCAATATGCAAAGCTGCGGAAATGTTTTCAGCAGCGGCACTTGCTGCAGCACCAAGATGGCATTGTAGATCAAGACTATATTACCAAAAGCGGAGATGTTTCCTATCAGGTTGGACAACATCTGATTATTAAAGCAGAAGATATAACAGAGTATGCCGAAATTGTGGAGACCTTGGGGAAACGAGTCCTTGCTCTTCTTGAGGAGGTAAAGGCCAATGAATAAAACAGCAATTAAAAACTTTGCGATCTGGGCGCGGAATAAGCTGATTACCGATATTCAGTACCGCGCCGGATTGATGGGCATTACAGCAGAGGGCATCAAGAATGCCCTGCCTCAGTCCACCCCTAATATGGAGTTCTACGACATCGGCACTGCGGAACCGTACTCCATCACCGGCGAGGCCATCCGGCAGCGTCAAAAGCTGGTAGAAATCCTCCGCCAGAAGGAAAAGGACAGCGATTACTCTACCGCCTACAAATACATATTGGAAGAGGTTGCCTACACTTGGTTCAACCGGCTTATCGCCATCCGTTTTATGGAGGTCAATGACTATCTGCCTTCTCATATTCGCGTTCTGTCTTCCGAGAGTGGTAAGGTAGAGCCTGATCTGGTCACGACTCCCTTTGATGCGGAGCTGGAGTTCACTCCTGCCGATGAGGAAGCTATCCTGCGGCTGAAAACTGACAATGCGCTGGACGAGCTGTTCCGGCGGCTATTCATCAAGCAATGCAACGCCTTGAACGAGATTCTTCCCGCCCTCTTTGAGAAAACCAATGATTATACTGAGCTGTTGCTGAACCTCTCTGTGGTGGATCAGGACGGCGTGGTTTATCATCTCATACATGACATCGACGAGGATGATTTCAACATCGAAAAGGGCGGCCAAGTGGAGATCATCGGCTGGCTGTACCAGTATTACAACACCGAGCCGAAAAACGCCGCCTTTGCCAAAAACGGCAAGATCACCAAGGATGAGATCCCTGCCGTGACCCAGCTGTTCACCCCGGACTGGATTGTCCGTTATATGGTGCAGAACAGTTTAGGCCGTCTCTTCATCGATAAGCGGAAGAACGAAGGTATCTTTGCTGATGGGCGTGGTCTGGATGAGATGACTTGGGACGAGGCTGAGGAAAAGCGGATCGCCGCTGAAAAGTACCTTGCCGAACAGATGGAGTGGAAATACTATCTGCCCGAAGCTGCGCAGACAAAGGAAGTGCGCGAACAGCTCGATAAAATTCAGCAGCAAAGCGCCTACAAGGATGTGCGGGACATCAAGGTGATTGACCCCTGTATGGGCAGCGGTCATATCCTTGTCTATGCCTTCGATGTGCTGATGCAGATGTATGAGGATGCAGGATACAGCCAGCGGGATGCGGCAAAGAGCATCCTGGAAAACAACCTCTACGGCCTCGATATTGATGACCGTGCCTATCAGCTGGCTTATTTTGCCGTGATGATGAAGGCACGGCAGTACAACCGCCGCATTCTCAACGGCGAAACCACCTGCCATGTCTATGCCATTCAGGAGAGCAACAACATCAATTGCGCCCACCTGAAATATCTCGGCACGGGCATGGATGATCTGGAGGTCAACACGGCCCGTGTGCAGGTGGAAGGCCTGCTGGACACCCTGCGGGATGCCAAAGAGTATGGCTCCATCCTCAAGGTGGAGAGCTACAACTGGGAATTGCTGCGTCGCTTTGTGTCCGCTGCGGATGGCGGGACACAGATAACTATGGATAGCACAGGCTTGGAAGTGACGGTGGAGCGGCTGTTGGCCCTCATCGACATCAGCGAGGTAATTGCTCAGAAATATGATGTAGTGATTACAAATCCCCCCTATCTTGGAGGCAAAAAAATAGGCACAAATCTTTTATCATATCTGGAAGAGCATTTTCCAGATGGAAAATACGACCTATATTCTTCATTTATAATTCGATGTGGAATGTTTACAAAAAAAAATAGGCTATTTTCTATGATTACTCAGCAGGGATGGATGTTTCTTCCAACTTACGAAAGATTGCGAAGAAATATACTTGGGAATAGCCTTGAAAACATGGCTCAGTTGGGTACAAAAGCCTTCGAAGAAATTGGTGGAGAAGTGGTTCAGACTACTACATTTGTGTTTAAGAAAGTAGAATTGATAAATTATAAAAGTCTATTCATTCGATTAACTGATTATGAAGGCTCAGACAAAGAAATACATTTTCTAAATGACACAACTTCTCGCTATAGTGTGTCAACCGATGAGTTTGAAGCAATCGAAGGGAAACCCATGGCTTACTGGGGAACCCCCAAAATATATGATCTTTTTTTAAATAAGCCGCTTCTCCGAGAGTATATTGAAACCAAGCAAGGGCTAAAGTCCTCAGATGATAAGCGCTTTTTCCGTTATTGGCCGGAAGTAAACTACACAAAAATAGAGTTCAAAGCATATTCCCACGAAGCCGCTCAGGTTTCCCTTAAAAAATGGTTTCCCTTAAATAAAGGTGGACATCTAAAATGGTATGGAGATTATTGGCATCTGATTAACTGGGAAAATGACGGGCAAGAAATTAAGGATTATGCGCGAAAACTATACAAATCACCTACTCGAACAATTACGAGCATTGATTATTATTTTAGAGAATCTATTTCATGGCCCAAAATCACTTCGGAACCTGTTTTTCGCGTCATACCCAAAGGATCTATTTTCAGCGACGCAGGTTCAGCGATGTTTTATGAGGAAAGCTTAAGAAATTATCTTTTGGGTTTTTTGAATACTGCTATTGTTGCGCCGCTTACCAAAATGCTTAATCCAACAGTAAATTTGGGGGTCGGTGATATGCTTAAGATCCCGTTTATTTTGGACGCAGAGAGTAGAAGTGTTGTTGACAAATTTGTCGAAGATAACATTCGACTAAGCAAGATCGCATGGGACTCCTTTGAAACCTCATGGGATTTCAAAAAACACCCCCTCATCCGCCCTGTTTCAGCTATTGCAGATGCCTTTGCCCAATGGGAATCCGAGTGTAGCGAACGCTTCTCCCAGCTCAAAGTCAACGAAGAAGAACTGAATCGCATTTTCATTGACATCTACGGTTTGCAGGACGAGTTGACCCCAGAAGTAGAGGATAAAGATGTGACCGTCCGCAAGGCTGACTTGCAACAGGACATCAAGAGCCTTTTATCCTATGCTGTGGGCTGTATGTTTGGACGCTATTCGCTGGATATGAAAGGTTTGGCCTACGCCGGTGGGGACTGGGATGAGAGTAAATACAAAACCTTCCTCCCGGATGTGGATGGCATCATTCCCATTACGGATGAAGAGTATCTGGGGGACGATATTGTTACCCGCCTGTGCAGCTGGCTGAAAATTGTTTATGGAGAAGATACGCTGGAAGAAAATGTGGACTTCATTGCCAAAGCACTCGGCGGCAGAGGAAGCAGCAGCCGGGAGCTCATCCGTAATTATTTCCTCAAGGACTTCTTCAAGGATCACTGCAAGATTTACCAGAAGCGGCCTATTTACTGGCTGTTCGACAGCGGTAAGCAGAATGGCTTTAAGGCGCTGATTTATCTCCACCGCTACACGCCGGACACCATTGGAAACCTCCGTGTGGACTACCTCCACAAGATGCAGCGGGTCTACGAGTCCGAGATTGGCCGTATGCAGGACATGATCGACCACAGCACCAACGCCCGTGAAGTGGCTGCCGCTACCAAGCGGAAGGAAAAGCTCCAGAAACAGCTCAAGGAGTGCCGGGAATATGACGAGATGATCGGCCACCTCGCCCTGAGCCGCATTGAGCTGGATTTGGACGATGGCGTGAAGGTCAACTACGAGAAGATCCAGACCGCCAGCGATGGAAAGAAATATCCTGTTCTGGCTAAAATTTGATAATGGAGGTGTCCTATGAGCTATCGTTGGATTCCCATAATAGCCACTCTTGCGGTTATGCTCATAGGGCATATCCTCTCAAGAGTGTCCATTTCCCGCTATAAGCGGAGGTACATTGAAACGGATCAGTACCGCGATAAATTCATTGACCTTGCGAATTATTACATGGAGCATTACCAAGTAAACTATGGAATGTATGCAGAGTGTATTCAGGACGCGAATGCCATGCAAGCGGAACTTGGTGCTGATGGAATAATCGCGGTTTTTTCTGACCCAATTAAGAAAATGCAGGGGCATGACTTCCAGTTACTTGTAAATACGCTCCCTGACATGAAACTCTTTGAAGGGATGTTGGACAGTCCGAGTGTTCGACAGAGAATGCAACAACTTTTGAGCTTGTGCGACGATGCGATGGTGAAGCATTGCGGCGAATTAAAAAGGCGCATCGAAAATGAAGAAAAATCGCTATGGAATCCCTTTTTCTGTTTTGCATCAGGAATACGCTGGATTGTTGGACTTCCTGCGGATATTCTTTACTGGATGGGCATTATAAGTGAACGCAGCAACTCCGCTGTACATAACAGTGTCGTGTTTAAGGTGTTCGGGCATATTATCACAATCGTTGGCCTGATAAGTTCGATTATGGGTATTGTGCTTGGATGGAAGGAGTTTGCACAAATTATTTTGAATGTGGTGGGGAAAGCATGAGTTATTTTCCCAATTAGTATAAAGTAATCCATGATGCCTAAAATGCGACAAATGATACCAAGTGCTGGGGAACAGCTCCGCACAGATTCAGAAGGAGAAACACTGAATGGCAGAAATGAACATCAAACAAATCATAGACCGGCTCAATGCCGAGTTTACGGGAGACACCCGCAAGCTGGTCTTCTGGTACGATGACAACGGCGAGTTCGTGGAAGATATGCAGACCGTGACGCTGGACAACGCCAAGGTCTACTTCTTGCAGCCGGACAATCAGTTTGCCACCAAGCTCTTTCTGGAGCGGCAGGACACCACGACCAACTATCTTGTCTATGCCCCTTTCCCAAAGCCGGATGTGCGGGACAACCATCTGGAGGACACCATGCTGTACTCCAAGCGATTCTTCGCAGACCGCGCCTCGCTGCTTTCAGTGGACTTGGGGATCGATGAGAAGTACAAGCCCATCATCGAAAAGCACATCAAGTACTTTGCCAGCAAGGAGCGGACGCAGCGATTCTATGATCTGGAGATTGAGAACTTCAACGAGGAAAACATCATCACCGGCCTTCTGTCGGCTATTTGCCGCACCCGGACTTGCTCCTTTGAGGAAGTGATCCGGGTCATGCTGACCGACAGTACGCTGGAAGACAACAAATTCCTGATGGAGGCCGAGAAGTACGGACTTCTGGGCGACTTTTGGAAGCTATGCGAACAGCACTTTGGCTATACGGATATGAAACCCACGCTGGAAAAGCTGGTTGTGACTATGTTCGTCACATATACGGCCAAGTATGTGCCGTCCGAGCTGCCGAAGCCGTGGAAGGTGTTTTCCTCCTACAAGGCCGGGAACATCATCGCCTTCATGGACAACCTGATGAACAACATCCTGTACCGCAACCGGTACGATGAGTTGTCAGCTCATGTCGCGGCTGGACTGAATGCACAGTCGGTTTTCTCCGATTACCCGCCGGAGGATTTGGTCAACTGCGATACCTTCGCTGTCATCGACCAGATCCTCATAAAATGGCTTGTGGAGCGGCTGGTGGCTGAGGACACCGGTGCAAAGCTGGGCGAACTGACCATCCCCCAGCTCTGTGAGAAGCGAAGCAAGATGCACTTCGGAGCGAAAGCAGAAAGCCGGTATCAGATGCTCAGCAGCGCATACCAGATGATTCAGGCCGGAAATTATAACTGCCCGGACAGCTTCAAGGACATCCTGCGGCAGTATCAGGAAACAGACTCCGGGCTTGATTACGAGTACCGCCGCTTCTACTCTGCCTATGACAGGATTGAGGACACCACGGCCTTTGAGCCGCTGCGTGACCTCGTGGAGAACATCTACACCAACGAGTATCTGGAGACGCTGCTGCCCAAGTGGAACAGCGCCATGCAGGAGCCGGATACCTTCACGCAGCTGCCCTTGCAGCGGGACTTCTATGCCCGGATTGTCAAGAATGCCAAGGAGCGCACCGTGGTGATCATCTCGGATGCCATGCGCTATGAAGTGGGCAAGGAACTGTTCCACAGAATGCAGGACGATCCCAAGTGTTCGGCAAAGTTGGAGGTGCAGTTGAGTGTGCTGCCCTCCTACACTCGGCTTGGTATGGCGGCATTGCTCCCGCACACCGAGCTGACCATGACTGATGACTTCAAGGTGCTGGTGGACGGTCTGCCCTGCGATAACCTCTCAGAGCGGAAAACCATCCTGCAAAAGTACAACGCAGACGCAGTTTGTGTGCAGTTTGATAGCATCAAGTCGCTGAAAGTTGCGGAGCTGCGCAGTGTCTTTACCGGTAAACAGGTGGTCTATGTCTATCACAACCAGATTGACGCACGAGGTGACAAGCCAAACACCGAGGATGAAGTCTTTGTGGCTTGCAGTGAGGCGGTCTCAGAAATTATTGACCTCATCCGGCGCATCTCAACCAGTGCCAATACATACCACTTCATCGTCACAGCGGATCATGGCTTTATCTATAAGCGGGACAAGGTGGCCGAGAGCGACAAGATCGATGGTATTAAAAATAAGACCGCCTTTGTCAATCGGCGCTTTGTGGTCGCATCGGAGCCGGTTTCCGGGGATGGTATTGCCAGCATGAGCATGGAGACAATCCTTCACAGCACGGACACCAAATGGGTGTCTTTCCCCGTCAGTGACAATGTATTCAAGGTGGCTGGTGGTGGACAGAACTATGTCCACGGCGGATCTTCCCCGCAGGAGATGTTGGTTCCGGTGCTGGACATCAAGATGGAACGTGGACATATGGATACCCGGAATGCGGGCATCGCGCTGGTGAGCATGGTGCGAAAGATTACCAACAAGATCACCATTCTGGATTTTATCCAGTCTGAACCGGTCAGCGATGTGGTGAAGCCTGCAACCTACCGGTTGTTCTTTATTTCTGAGGACAACGAGCGTATTTCTAATGAAAACAGCTATATTGCTGACAATCGAGATCAGGATGCACAGAAACGCATTTTCCGCATGAAGTTCCAGTTCAAAGATAAAAAGTACGGCAAAGACAAGCAGTATTTCTTCGTTGTGTACGATGACGCGACAGGACTTGAGGTATTCCGCCATCCTGTCATCATGGATTTGGCTTTTGCCGATGATTACGGATTTTAAGTGAGTATAGCATGACTGGAGGCGGTATAAGTGACCGACTTTGCTGAGGTCGATGATACAAGGGCTATCATCAAGTCAAAACTGCGGCAGCATTTCGATGGGAAGATTGTCCGCAAAGATTTGACAAAGAAAATAAAAGAAGGGGCGAATGTCCCCGTTTATGTCCTGGAGTTCCTTCTGGGACAGTATTGCAGCTCTGATGATCCAGAGGTCATTGAGGAAGGCGTGAACAATGTTAAGCACATCCTCGCTGACAATTTTGTACGGCCAGATGAAGCACAGAAGATACTCTCTATCCTTCGACAGAGGGGCAGCTACACAGTAATCGACAAAATCACTGTAAGCCTGAATATTAAGCGGGACTTCTATGAGGCGGAGTTTTCCAACCTCGGGTTGAAAGACATTCCTATAGATGAAGAGTATCCTGCCAAATATGACCGACTTCTCTGCGGTGGCATCTGGTGCATCATCCAACTGAATTACGAGTACATGGAAGAAGACAGGAACGGAACACCGATCAGTATTCGGAAGCTTACCCCCATCCAGATGCCCCATGTGGATATTGACGAATTGAAACAGGGTCGCAAAGCCTTTAAGCAGGAAGAGTGGATGGATGTTCTGCTGCGCTCCATCGGTATGGAACCGGATAAACTTTCCTACCGGGAGAAATGGTTGCTTATTATCCGTATGATTCCGTTGGTCGAGAACAATTTCAACCTCTGTGAGTTGGGACCGAGAAGCACGGGCAAATCCCACCTTTACAAGGAGATTTCCCCGAACAGTATTTTGGTCTCTGGTGGTCAAACAACGGTTGCCAATCTGTTTTATAATATGGGCCGCAAGACCGTAGGACTGGTGGGTCTCTGGGATTGTGTTGCTTTCGACGAGGTTGCCGGCATTAAATTTAAGGACAAAGACGGCATCCAGATTATGAAGGATTACATGGCATCCGGTTCCTTTGCCCGTGGCAAAGAAGAAAAGGCCGCAACGGCATCTATGGTATTTGTGGGCAACATCAACCAGAGCGTGGATGTATTACTCAAAACATCCAGTCTTTTTGATCCTTTTCCGCCAGAAATGGGAACAGACACGGCCTTCCTGGACCGTATCCACTGCTACCTTCCTGGATGGGAGATTCCAAAATTCCGCCCTGAACATTTCACAGATGATTATGGCTTTATTACGGATTATCTGGCTGAGTTTATCCGAGAACTGAGAAAAGAACAATACGGAGATGCCCTCGACAAGTATTTCCGCTTAGGTTCTAACCTCAACCAACGCGACACTATTGCGGTCAGAAAAATGGTGGATGGATTGGTCAAGCTGGTCTATCCAGACGGCGAGTTTACAAAGGAGCAGCTGGAAGAGATTCTGAAACTCGCGCTGGAAATGCGCCGCCGTGTCAAAGAGCAGTTGAAAAAGCTGGGCGGCATGGAGTTCTACGATGTGAACTTCTCCTATATCGACAAGGACAGTTTCGAGGAAACCTATGTATCCGTACCGGAACAAGGCGGGGGCAAGTTGATCCCGGAGGGGATATGCAATCCCGGTCAGGTCTACACTGTATCGCAAGGAAAATCTGGGATGATTGGTGTGTTCCGTCTGGAGTCACAGATGCTCCCTGGAAACGGCAAATTCGAGCGTACTGGTCTCGGTTCGGATCGTGAGGCAAAAGAAGCAACCAACACGGCCTTCAACTTTCTCAAGGCTAATGCTGGTCACATTAGTGGGACAATTAGCACAACTACAAAAGACTATATTGTCAACTATCAAGATTTGCAGGGAATCGGCATGACAAGTAGGCTTGCGCTTCCGACACTGATTGCCTTAGCCTCTATAGCATTGAATAAGCCTACGGTAAGCAGTTTAGCTGTGATGGGCGAGATCAGCATAGCTGGAACGATGATGAAGGTGGATGAACTGGCAAACGCTCTGCAAGTCTGTCTGGATAGCGGCGCAAAGAAAGTGTTGTTACCTATCACATCAGCAGCAGATCTCGGCTCTGTGCCGTCTGAGCTGATCGGTTGCTTTAATCTGATTTTTTACCAGAGTGCAGAAGATGCGGTGTTTAAGGCTTTAGGTGTTGAGTGACGATGACCTTTTCAACATGCATTTCTTTTCTACGCTACATTCAGGCTGGCCAATAGCTATACAATAGTACTGACGAACACGAAAATACGAAAGATGAGGCAGTTCCAAAGTAAACCTCGGTAGCTATCCCAAGCACAGATTTATCTTCCAAAAACTGTGAGAGTGGTTGTTACAAAAATTGGAATGACCACTCTGCAAGCAGTAACTGAAAGCGTATACAGAAATATGAGGTGACCAGATGGCAGAAAGAAAAATCCGCGCCGGCTACTACCGGCAGTACGACGGAAAAGTGGTCTATGTAGTTTCTCTGGCCACCGACGCCGACACCAGCGAGGAAAGTGCCTTCTGGACCACCTATCCCTTCGCGGATGCCCATCAAATGAACCGTGGCAGCGTAGACCACCAGCAAAAGAAATTTTTCTCTGCTCTGGCTCGTCTACTGTAAGAACGGGACGAGGCGGAGGGGACATGCCGGCTGCGGAAACCAGCACAAAAGTAAAAATAATCCAACATCAAACGGAGCGCCTGCGACAAAGCAGACGCTCCGTTTTTCTGTCGAGTGTATGTCAATAGGATATGATTTTCCCAATATAAGTAGAGAGACAACTCGGACACCATCAAAAAATTGTGTCAAAACTGTCACATGCAAATATTCTCGGCTAAAGAAGTAAGGGTATTATTTTTCCTCCCACCATGCAGAATGCGGGACAAAGTCGGATTATATCGGTTCCGCCTGCGACACCATCCGCCTGGCTTGACGGAGTTTCCAGGCAAAACTATCCCGGCACCGATCCTGCAGGCGTTTCAGCGCCTGATCCTTGGCGTTCTCCACGCCGGACTCTTTCATCCGGTTTCGCACAGCGATCTCCCGCAGATCTGCCTTGGGAAAACCGTATACACCGAAATAGCGACCCAGGATGTCCTGCTCTTTCTTGGAAAGCTGCAAAAACTCTTCCCGCAGGCATTCCATAGCCACCATGCGGATCACCGCGTCTTCTGCAGATCCAGATAGTCGAGTTGACGCAAGCCGCTCAAAAATATCGCCGTCCCCGTCTGGGCCTTGCAAATCATAGACAGAGAAGAAATGTGTGGGGTAGGTAATCGCTCTGGCGGCAGCACGGAAAGGAATGCCAAGGGACGCACAAATCTCACTGGGTTCTTTTCCTTCCTGATAATAAAGGCGCTGTGCCTTTCGCACCAGACCCATACTGTCCCGGTCCAGCGCAAGCGTCCCCATGCTGCGTTCCAGATGCCGCCGCATGGCTCCGTCCAGAAACGGAGTGACATAAGTCGTGAACCGGCCCCTCTCAGCATCATAGTTGCCGGCCCGAACGCACTCCACCAGCGCCAGTTTTCCCACGCTCTCCAGTTCGGAGAGCGTTTCTTTTGCGTAATCGCTCAGGCCGCCGTATTTGGTTTGCCGCAGGCAGTGATACTGGCGGGCAATCAATCGGGCACGATCCTTGACCAAGCCTGTGTTTACCAGGCAAAGTTTGGTCAGAGCCGCCTCTTCACCGTTGGCGATCCGCTCCAACAGTTCCTCGTTGGTCATGTGTCGTCACCGTCCTTCACTTTGCGGGGACGGCCTCGGGGATTGGCCTGACGGGCGATACCGAAAAGCGGATAGAGGCGTTCGGAGGAGATTGACTGCTTGAAGTCCTCATTGGAGATGTCGGGGCTGCTCAGTGCGTCAAACAGTTTGTCCCGTACGGCGTCCTTCAGCCGCCGCATTTCTTCCTCCGTAATGGCTCCCCGCTGATAGTCCTTCCGGATGCGGTTAAAAGCAGTGATCTTCGCCTTGATTTTCGGCACATCCCGGGCCAGTTCTTTCTGGATCTCGTAACTGCCATACTGCCGGCAGGTGAAGCGCTCATCCAACGGGCAGCGTCCCTCACAGTAGAGGGCATGGACACCGCTGCGAACCAGAAAGTATTTCTTGCAGACAATGCAGCGGCGAATATTATGTCCGGCGTTCAGCGCTGTCATGAAGTCGGCTTTCAGCAGCATCTGCAAACTGTCGGTTGTGTGCTCCTGCGCGATGGCGAAGGTTCCGTCGGGCAGTTCCCTGGGCAGATAACTCACCACGCAGGGATCGTACTTCTGATAGAAGGGGCGCTCCAGGCTGGTTGGGTTCACGATCAGTTTCTCTACAAGGCGCTCATCGTTATAAAACTGATACAGTGCGGCGGCGTACTCCTCCGGGGAGTTCCGTTTCAATTTGGAGAGAAGAAAGTTGATGAAGTTATGGATGGTGGGATTGAACACGATAACATCATCAATGTATCGCTGGTAGCGGGCCATCTGCAGTTTGTAATACCGCCACTTGTCCTCACGGCCGCCATCCACTATGAGGAGAAAAGGCGGCGTCCAGCCTTCCTCTTCCTTCTGTCGGTACATCTCCAACCACCGATCCTTGGAGCACTCCTGCTCGTCCATTTCCTCGTCGGCGAAAAAGGAATAACTCTCCGTGTACTGCTGGGTTTCGTTGAGAAATTGGTCATCCTCTTTCAGCAGGATCTGAAACACCCGATACTGCATCAACTGACTGCGCAGTTCGATAAACTGGTTGTTCAGCTCCCACCACACGCTTCGATCCAATGTGTCCTCATACTGTTTGGCCAAGTCCTTCATGCGATCCAAAAGATGCTGGATGGGGGGATAGTCCTCGGGAGCAAAGTTCAATATGTCAGCAGTTAATTCACCGGCCGGAAAGATTTCGCCGCCGTACTCAATCGTGCTGCCGTGGGTGTAAAATACGATCTCTCCATACATACGAACTCCACCCCCCTTAAAATTGTCCCACCTGAAAAATAAATGGTCACACCTTTTTCTCAGTCTATCAAAATCTCCGACACAATACAAGCAGAAGGACATCAGTACCGCCGCTGATGTCCTTACTTTTTTGCAAAGGAGAATCTGAAATGAAAGAATCTGTCTACAAGAACTACGACGAGGCAAGGGTTCTGGGCGTGTCGCCGTCCAGTGGGTATGAACTGATGCACGAACCGGACTTCCCGGTACTGCGTGTGGGCAGCCGCATGTTGGTGCCGAAAGAAAAGTTTATCCGGTGGGCGGAGGAGCATAAGGGAGGTGCTATATGAAGTTTCAACAGTGGCCCAAACGAGATCCCGACAAAAACTATTTCAAGGTCCCCAATGAAGTATTTCACATCGGTCTCAGTTACCCGGAGATCTCCATCTACTGCTATCTGCTGAGCATCGAGGACAGAGAAACCTACCAGTGCTATCCCAGCTACAAGACCATCGGCAAGGCACTGGGTATGAGCGAGAACACCGTGAGCAAGTATGTGCGCAGCCTGGAGGAGAAAGGTCTCATCCGCACCGAGCCGACGATGGTGCGGAGCAAAGATGGCAGACCCCTCAACGGGAATCTGCTCTACACCATCCGTCCGATCCAGGCGGCAATCGAATTGTTCTACGAGCGGCAGTTCCAGCAGCTGGAGGAGGACACCGCCCGCCAGAGAGCTGCGGAACGCCTCGCAGAATTGGCCCATGAAAGCCCCCAGAACGCCCTGTGTGCGCCTTTTGGAGCGGAAGCGAGTCCCAGTGCCGACCCGGAGTTGGAGGCCCGATTTGGCCCGCTTTCGGAGGAAATCCCAAGGACGAAAGAAAAAGCAGGATAAACGACGGGGTCGCAAGCGCCCCCTGTCGGAAGCACCTCTGCCCGCAGTGCG
>OLRU01000560.1_pt1 | contig 41529 bp, 33 predicted proteins | sample 1672961 | NCBI WGS metagenome assembly OLRU01 (sample SAMEA3136741, study PRJEB25190) | human gut metagenome | biome: human gut; feature: human-associated habitat; material: faeces | place: Austria | collected 2013
GGTGTGGAGTGGGGGAAAAGCCCGAGATGATATCAGAGGCTTACCTATCACTATAAAACTCAGATTTCATTTATATGCTCAACCAGGCATCCGGTGACCGGCAGATTCTGGCGAAGCAGCTGAACATTTCACCTACCCAGCTGTCTTATGTGACGAATAGCAATGAAGGTGAGGGGCTTTTGTTCTATGGAAATGTCATCATCCCGTTTGTGGACAGGTTCCCGAAGAACAGGCTATATCAGTTATTAACGACCCGCCCGGAAGAGACGGGAGATCAGGAATAGGAGGAAAAACGATGCACGTATTAGCATATTTTCTGACATTTACGGCAGGCATGGTATGTGGTCTGGTTCTTACCTGTATCGTGCAGGCAGGGAAAAAATGAAGGAGGTAACAGATGGCAGAACAGAGAATGAAAGCCAGGGAGAAAACCGTCCAGAAGATGACAAAGGATGGTCTGGTGGAAGAAAACCTGGCAGATAAATCCACTGTTCGTGTCATCAGCCGTACCCGGGATGTGCAGATGTCAAAAAAGGATACCGGAAAAGGGCTGGATCTTTCCAACCGAAGAGGGGCGAAAGAGGAAAGCAGCGATCCGGTCAGGCATTCTGTGCAGAATTCCAGGGATGCACCGGCAAAGGCACAAATAGTAGATAAGGCAAAATCCCGGAAAATGATCCGGGAACAGGCAGAGGGCAGCGCCAGTTCTAAACTGTCACTGGAAGAGAAGAAAAACGGCAGTGGGAAACTTCAGGAGAAGCATACAGACCTTGCCCAGTCAAGGGGAGATGCAAGAAAGAAACAGACCGGAGGCAGTAAAAAGCCGGGGCAGAAGCAGAGACTGAAGTTTGCTTATGAGGAGACGGCGGAGGCAGTCAGGGATGGCGATTCTTCCGCTAAATTGAACCGGATGGATGCGGACGGGGTAAATTTCAGCCATGATGCCCAGAAGAAGCGGAACCAGAAGCTTGCCCACACGGAGGCAGAAAAGAAAAACGCACCAAAGAAGCATTCCATGAAAGAAAAGGTCTATCAGGAAAATGCAGAAAGTGCAGGGGCGAAAAAGAAAAGCCGGCTGAAATTTGAAGGGGAAAGCCCCAAAGACGCTTCCCTTGTCAAAAAAGCAGGCACCGCTGTGGCAGTATCTGTCCACCGCCAGGTCAGAAAAAATGATGATGGCAATGCAGCGGTGGAAGGCGCAAACAGTTTAGCTGAAGGTTCAGAGGGGCTTTACCATCTGGAACAGCAAAGTGCCAGAAGGCGGAACCGGAGAAAAAGCCGGTCGAGTGCTTATCAGGCAAAGAAAACAGCACAGGCTGCGGCAGAGTCTTCCGTAAATCAGGAACGGTCTTATTTGAAGAAGCTGATCCAGAAACAACGGATCAAAAAGGAATATGCCAAAGCAAAACAGAGTGAGCAGGCAATGGGGACTGCAGCGGTCGGCACGATTGACTATATCAAGAAGATCGGCGGCAAAGTTACCAACTTTTTCAAGGAACACCGGAAGGTTTATATCAGCATCGCAGCCCTGATCGGGATGATGTTCCTCATCATGACCAGCGTAACGTCCTGTTCCTCGGCATTTATGCAGAGCCTGATCAATTACACCGGAACCAGCTATATCTCTTCGGATGAGGCAATCCGGCAGGCAGACCTTTACTACACACAGCTGGAAGCAAACCTGCAGGAGAGAATCAACCAGATGGAATCGGAAGAGCCTGGTCATGACGAATACCGGTACAATATCGGACCGATTGAGCATGACCCGTTTGTTTTAATCAGCTACCTGTCTGCCAAATATGAAGAGTTTACCTTTGAACAGGTTAAGCCGGAACTGGACAGGCTGTTTGCACTCCAGTACCAGCTGGAGACAGAAGCTGTGAATGAGACGGTGACGGAGACAACGACAGTGCGGGTAGGGGAATCCCTTGGAAATGTAGTGACGAGCGGTTACTGCAACTGCCCAATCTGCTGTGGCATCTGGTCAGGAGGACCGACGGCATCCGGGGTGTACCCGACAGCGAACCATACCCTTGCAGTAGATGCGTCCAACCCGTTTGTTCCAATGGGGACAAAAGTGGTCATGAATGGTGTGGAATACACGGTGGAAGATACCGGGGCATTTGCCCGTTACGGTGTCCAGTTTGATGTATATTATGACAGCCACTCGGCAGCATCTGCACATGGGCACCAGACCTGGGAATGCTTCCTTGCGGATGCGAATGGAAGCCGGGAAGTGGAAGTGACAAGGACCAGGGATGTGGATGTGCTGAACGTGACCTTAAATTCCAGCAGCCTGATGGGCATCTGCCAGAACCGTCTGGGAATTTTCCAGAGGGAACTGTTTTCAGCCTACAATGAAACAAAAGGCAACCTGCAGATGTTCGGGACACCATTTGACTTCAACTGGTATATCAACGTGAGCAGCTATTATGGATACCGGATCCATCCAATCTCCGGTGCCAACCAGCTCCACAATGGAGTGGATATCGGAGTGCCGGAAGGTACAGAAGTACTGGCAGGGCTGACCGGTACGGTAACAACCTCTGCCTATAATGACAGCTATGGCAATTATGTGGTGATCAAAGACAGTAAAGGCTATGAACTGCGGTATGCACATCTGAAAAGCAGAAGCGTTTCTTCCGGGGATGCCATTACCAAAGGGGATGTGATAGGGCTTGCAGGAAATACCGGAAATTCCACAGGAAGCCATCTCCACATGGAACTTCTAAAAAATGGGGAACGGATGAACCCCATCTTTTATCTGGAAACAGGAGAAGGGACGATCTTTGGTGGAAATGAGTACACCAGTGAAGCATCACAGAGGCTTCTGCAGGAAGCAGCCAGATATCTGGGAACCCCGTATGTATGGGGCGGATATTCGCCGAGCGGGTTTGACTGTTCCGGATTTGTAAGTTACTGCCTGACCAATTCAGGGGTAAGGAATACCGGAAGGCTGACCGCCCAGGGGCTTTATGATATCTGTACACCGGTATCAGAGTCCGATGTACAGCCGGGAGATTTGATCTTCTTTACCGGAACCTATGATGCAGGTGTGCCGGTAACGCATATCGGTATCTATGTAGGCGGTGGGCAGATGATCCACTGCGGGCATCCGGTACAGTACACATCCATTTATTCATCCTACTGGCAGAGCCATTTTTATGGATTTGGAAGATGGTAAAAAAGGGCGGTGGTCATGCCGCCCGGAAAGGAGCAGTATGAAGAGCCTTGAAAAAGCAGTTGCCGATTATGAAAAGGCAAAGGAAAAAATGGAGGCATCCAGGGCACGGTATGAGGCAGACCTGAAGCGGTTTAAGGCTGCGGAAGCGGCAAAGACAGAAGCGGAGAACCTGGAGATCGTGCGGATCATCCGTGGCATGGATATGACCATACCGGAACTGAATGCGTTCCGGGAAAGAATGAAAACGGAACTGCCGACACTGGCAGGATTCCAGAAGGAGGAAACAAGAGCTGATGATGAATTTAGAGAAAATGAAAGAACAGAGGGCACCGGGGAAGCACAGGAAATGGGGCAGTAAAGTGAAAAAAGGGATTTTTGCAGTTACCACATTTTTATGTATGGCAACCCCGTTTTTTTCTGCCCAGAGCATTTATGCGGCGGAGAACACGAACCCTGCCATCGCCATTGAAAAGCCGGACGGGTGGAAACAGGGAGATACATCCGTTTCCATTACTGTAGATGCCAGCCAGATGGGGGAAGGCTTCAAAGTCGCAAAAATCGAAGCAAAGGCTGGAAAAGATGGGAGCTGGCAGGATGTTACAGAGTCCAGAAGCATTACCATCAACGGAAACCAGACGGTTTATGTGCGGGTGACAGATGCAGAAGGAACGGTGTATGAACAGAACCGTTCCATCCGCTGTTATGATACGGAAAAACCAACCCTTTCTGCTTCCCTCACGGATGGTGTGCTGACCATCCAGGGAAATGATGCGGTATCCGGGATCTCTGCGGTAACCGTCAACGGGACTACCTATACGGACCTTTCGGATGGAAAACTGAAGATCCAGCTCACACAGAAAGACTTTACCACAAAGCAGATTGAGATCACAGTGACGGATGGTGCCGGGAATACTTCCGATAAGTACACCCTCCAGAACCCGTATTATGAATGGGCGGTGCGTCAGGCACAACAGCAGAATACAGCGAACAACGATATGAGTACCACGGGCACTGCTTCTACAACGGAAGAAGCGACCACATCTCCGCTTCCGCAGGATGCACAGGCATCGGAACCGACGGAGGCAAGGGGAACCGTGGATGACCGTACTGTGACGGGGATTGAAGAAGAACTGGCAGCATCCGGGGAAGATGCAGAAAACATTACCCAGACAGCAACAGAAGGGACGAAAGAGTTTTACACCATTTCCACCAAAAGCGGCAAGGTGTTTTATCTGGTCATTGATAATTCCAAGTCACAGGACAATGTGTATTTCCTGACGGAAGTCAGTGAAAAAGACCTGATGAACTTTACGCTTTCCGATACGGTAACTCTCCCGGAAGTGGATGCCGTGTATGCAGAACCGGAAACAGAGGAACCGGAGCCGACGCAGGAGCCGGAAGAGGAAGAGCAGGAAACAGAGGAAGTGCAGATGCCAGAGGATAAATCCCCGGTTGGTTCCTATCTTCTGATCGGGCTGGCAGCTGCCGGTGCGTTGGGTGCCGGATATTACTTCAAGGTCTATAAGCCGAAGCATGAATACGATGATGAGGATGAATATGAGGACGATGAGACCGAAGAAGCGGAAGAACCTGAGAAACCGGATGATGCGGAAGAAGAGACACTTCCGGATGAAGAGGATCCAGAGGAAGTCCTGGAAGAGGAGGAGGAATCATAATGGGGTGTTTTGATGCAGATGAAAAAATATCCGGTTATTTATGCAGATCCGCCGTGGCAGTACCGTGTGTATTCTAAAAAAGGATTAGGGCGGAGTGCAGAGAGCCATTACCCCACAATGGGGATTGATGAGATCCGTGCCCTGCCGGTGGCGGAGATTGCAGAAAAGGACTGTGCCCTGTTTTTGTGGGTGACGGTCCCGTGCCTGCTGGAAGGGCTTTCCGTCCTGCAGGCATGGGGATTCCAGTATAAGACCATTGCTTTTGTCTGGATCAAGCAGAATAAGAAAGCGGACAACCTGTTCTGGGGGATGGGGTACTGGACAAGGAGCAATGCTGAATTCTGTATCCTGGCAACCAGAGGCTCACCGAAACGGCAGTCTGCCGGAGTCCATCAGGTGATTGTATCCCACATCGAGGAACACAGCAAAAAGCCGCAGGAAGCAAGGGAGAGGATCGTGCAGCTGATGGGGGATGTTCCCCGCATTGAGCTGTTTGCGAGGCAGAAGACGCCCGGATGGGATGTCTGGGGGAATGAAGTCGAATCCGATATTGAAATGGAGAGCAGAAAGGAAGAGTGAGATGAAGTTAGTAGTAGCAGAAAAGCCGTCTGTTGCGATGGCTCTGGCGAAGGTGGTCGGAGCCAGAGAACGAAAGGACGGATATGTGGAGGGAAAGGAGTATCTGGTGTCGTGGTGCGTTGGGCATCTGATAGCATTTTGTGATGCATCGGAATATGATGAACGTTACAAAAAATGGAGATATGAAGACCTTCCGATTATACCGGAAGAATGGAAAAGGAAAGTCCTTGACGGGACAAAGAAGCAGTTCCAGATTTTAAAGAAACTGATGAACAGCAAAGAAGTGGATGAGGTCATCTGTGCCACAGATGCCGGAAGGGAAGGGGAACTGATCTTCCGTCTGGTCTATGAGCAGGCAGGATGCAAAAAGCCGGTCAAAAGGCTCTGGATCTCTTCCATGGAAGAACGTGCAATTAAAGAAGGGTTTGCATCGTTGAAAGACGGTTCGTGTTATGAAGACCTTTATCAGTCAGCCTTATGCAGGGCAAAAGCAGACTGGCTGGTTGGGATCAATGCGAGCCGTCTTTTTTCCGTCCTTTATAACCAGAACCTGAAAGTGGGCAGGGTGCAGACTCCGACCCTTGCCATGATCGTGGACAGGAACCAGAGGGTGAAGGAGTTTGTAAAAGAAAAATACTATGTAGCCCACTTAACATTCGGGGAGTTTGATGCTGTTTCCGGTCATTTCCAGAAGAAAGAGGAAGCAGACAAGGTGGCTTCGGACTGTAAGGAACGCATGTGTCAGGTGGAGAAAGAAGATATCCAGACAAAGACGGTCAGACCTCCGAAACTGTATGACCTGACGTCGCTCCAGAGGGATGCCAACCGAATCTTTGGTTATACGGCACAGCAGACGCTGGACGCAGTGCAGGAGATGTATGAAAAGAAGCTGGTGACGTATCCCAGGACAGACAGCCAGTATTTGACGGATGAGATGGGGGACAGTACCAGAAAGCTCATTCAGGTGCTGTTATCCAGGATGCCTTTCGCAGAGGGGATTGAGTATGAACCGGAGGTCTCCAAAGTACTGAACTCCAAAAAGGTTTCAGACCATCATGCAATTATCCCCACTTCGGAAGTGGAGAAAGCAGATCTTCAGAAGCTGAAAGAAAAGGAGAGGAACATCCTGTATCTGATCAGTGCCAGAGTACTCACTGCAACAGCAGATTCCTATATTTATGAGACCCATAAGTGCCAGCTGACCTGCAACTTCCATACGTTTTATTTCAATGCAAGGAAGACAAAACAGGAAGGGTTCCAGGCGATAGAGAAGAAACTGAAACAGTTTCTTGGTGTCAGGGAACCGGAGCAGGAAGCAGAGTTTGACCTTTACCTTGGAAGGAATATCGGTCCGTGCAGCACTTCTGTTTCAGAAAACTTTACCCAGCCTCCCCGCCAGTATACAGAAGACACTCTTCTTGCGGCGATGGAGAGGGCAGGCAATGAAGAACTGACAGAGGATACGGAAAAGAAAGGTCTGGGAACACCGGCAACGAGAGCCGGGATCATTGAAAAACTCATCCAGTCCGGCTTTGTAAAACGGGAAAAGAAGAATCTGGTGCCGACAGATGCGGGGAATGGCCTGGTCACAGTCCTTCCGGATGAGATTAAGTCCCCGAAGATGACAGCAGAGTGGGAGATGGCATTAAACCATATCGCACAGGGGACAGAGACGGCAGAGCATTTCCTGCGTGGAATTACAGATATGCTGGGAGAACTGATTTCCCGTTACCATTCGATTTCAGAGGAGGAGAGCAGCCGTTTTCCGGGAACAGCAAGGGGAGAAGTGATTGGGAAATGTCCGGTCTGCGGCAGTGATGTGCGGGAAGGTAAGAAGAATTATTACTGTACCGGGCAGGAATGCCGCTTTTCTTTGTGGAAGGATGACCATTTCCTTGCAAGCCAGGGGAAGAAGATGGACAAAGCAACGGCAAAAAAATTCCTGAAGAAAGGCAAAGTCCATTACAAAGACCTGGTATCGAAAAGAACCGGGAAAAGTTATGAAGCTACTGTAGAAATGGTAGCCGATGGTGAGGGAAAAGCACAGTTTAACCTGCATTTTCCCAAGCGGTAGTTAGGAACCAGGCAGCCAGAAGGCTGTCTGTTTTCATATAAAAATGAAAGAGAGGACATGATCTATGAGAAGAACAGGACATTTAAGGAGACTCGTATCCGGATTTCTGGCAGGGATGACGCTGTTATCCACAGTGTTATCGCCCATGACAGCCTATGCGGCAGAACCCAAAGCGGAAGAAAAGCCGCCCCTTTATGAAGAGGTCAAAGATCTGCTGGACGAAGATGAGGTGGTAAAAGCCAAAGATTATGAAATTACTGTTGGCAGTGAATTTGATGTCACCTGTGATTTTACCGGGTTGGAGATCAAAGATGACAAAAAAGTAAAAGTCACTTTTGAGGAAGCTAAGAATGAAGAGGGGAAGGATTTTGCTTTAGACCACGCAGACAGTTATAAAGCTGTCTATTATGTGGAGCCGGTCAATGAAGCACATCCGAAGTACCAGATCAGCAGAAACTTGATTGTAAAAGAGGCGGAAACAGAAGTGCAGGCTGCTTCAGAAGGAGGCGGTGAAGATGCCGGTTCCGGCGGCACAGAGGAAGCGGCAGATGACGGGGAGGCAGACTCGCAGACGTTATCTGTAGAAGAGAATGAAACAGCAGAAACGGAAACTTCTGTGGAAACGGAAACCGTTACTGAGACGGAAACAGAAACAGTAGAAAGCTCTGAAGTCCTTCCGGAAGAGGAACTGGATGCAGCACTGGAAGAAAGCGAAGAGCAGGAAACCGTTGACCCGGAGACCGGGCTTTCCGTATCCGATGTACTGGAACAGGGCGAAGAACAGGGAATTGATATGCTGAGCCTGGAAGAAGGGGAGACGGTACAGTTTCAGGCACAGGCACTGTTTGCAAGTGCCAGATCCACGACCTCCGTCAGTGTAACCAGAGGGGCATATTACTATTATGCAGATTATGGTCTGGGTTCTTACCTGACCGCACCTTATACCGTAAAGTTTGGTGATGTTACTGCAACTGCCTATTGCGTACAGCCGTCCAAGCCGGGACCGGGGGATGGAACTTATACGATCACAAAGCTCAGTGACGGAAAGACACTGGCTAAAGTCTGCTATTACGGTACAAAAGCCAGCGGGGATGAAGGATTTTTCGCAGAGAAGCATCCGGATTTTTCTACTGGAAAGCGTTTTATCATTACCCATCTGGCAGCTGCTTATGCAAATGGAAGCAGTGATGCCTTTTCCGGCACCAACTCTACCGGACAGGCACTGGCCATGGAACTCTATAACTACTGTGTGAGCCAGCCGGAGATCCCGGATGTGGCAATGTCATTTTCCAATGCCAATGTAAAAGCCTATATTGACGGCAATTCCCAGCGAACGGAAGAGATCACATTTAAGGCAGATGTGCTTCAGACGATTACGATGAAGCTTCCGTCCGGCGTGAGATTCCATAACGTTTCAACTGGAAAGACCAGTGCGGCAGGGGCAAGCGTAGAAGTGTCCGGCGGCACAAAGTTTTATCTTTCCGCACCTCTGACACAGGCGGAAGATGTAAGCGGTTCCTGGGCAGTGACCATGAAGGGAAGCATTACCAAGGATTATTCCGCTTATAAGATCACCACAGGATCATCCACACAGGACCTGGCACTGGTATTTGGAGAAGGTGTCACAGATGAGAAGTATGTGGATTTCAGTGTGGAATGGGTCAAAATGGCAAAGATTGAGATTGTAAAGAAGGATGGCGGAAGCAATGCGAAGGTAGCCGGTGCGGTCTATGGCATTTACAGCGATGAAGCAGGAAAAAACCTGATTGCAAAGATGCCTGCAACCGATGCCAACGGCGCATCCAGTATCACGATTGAAAAGACACAGAATACCGTGTACTTGAAAGAGATTTCCGTACCGAACGGATATGTGCTGGATACCAAAGCCTATGGGATCAATCTGGTCATCGGCGGGACCACAAAGAAGGACGTAACTGACAAGGAACAGTTTGCAGACCTGACCGTTTACAAGGAAGGGGAAGTGCTGACCGGTGCTTCTGTCACAGATTCCGGTGTGGTGTTCCAGTACACAAAACAGAGATTGAAAGGCGCTGTGTATAACGTGTATGCCGGAGCGGATATTAAAGCGGCAGATGGAAGGGTTATCTTCCAAAAGGGTGCCCTGGTAAAAGAGGGGCTGACCACCGGTGAGGATGGCAGTGCAACCCTTAAGAACCTGCATCTTGGCACTTACGTTGTAACAGAAACAAAAGCCCCGGCAGATTATGTGTGCAAAGGGGAATCCAAAACCGTCACTTTAAGCTATGCAGGGCAGAACGTGGAAGTGGCAGTAGGAAATGTGACCTTTGCCAATGACCGCCAGAAAGCAAGCGTATCTGTGCTGAAACAGGACGATACCACAAAGAACCCGCTGTCCGGAGGAATCTATGGACTGTATGCGGCGGAGGATATCGCTGGCGTATCTGGGAATGTTGTGGTAAGAAAAGATACCCTGATTGAAAAAGCAACGACCGGAAACGATGGAAACGCTGTATATCAGGCAGACCTGCCGATCAACCACAGCTATTATGTGAAAGAGCTGCAGGCACCTGTAAACTACTTCCGAAACAGTGAGGATGTATTCTCTTTCAGATTTCAGTACACCAACGATAAACAGGCATCCGTCGCATTTACCCATACGTTTGAGAATGAACGTGTTAATGCAACGATCCATCTGGTCAAGAAGGATAAGGAGACCGGAAGGGAAACACAGGGGGATGCAGCCTTTGAAGGTGCTGTTTACGGAGTGTATGCAAGGGAAAACATCATCCATCCGGATGGAAAAACCGGCATCCTTTATAAAGCAGGAAGCCAGGTGGCAACCATGACAGTTGATAAAAAGGGTGATGCTTCTGTAGAAGACCTGTACCTTGGAAAATACTATGTGAAAGAGATCACACCGCCGACCGGATATCTGATCGACGAGGGTGCGTATGACCTGGAATGCAGTTATGAGGGAGACCTTGTAAAGACCGTGGAGCGCAGTACGGAATCTTCGGAACAGGTCATGAAACAGCCGTTCCAGGTAATTAAAGCGGCGAATAATGGAAAGACAGACGCAGACCTGTTAAAAGGTGCCGGATTTACTGCTTATTTAAAGAGCAGCTTAAAGACCAATCCGGACGGCAGCTACGATTTTGCATCTTCCAAGCCGGTAGTGCTGACCGCAGATGGAAAAACAGAGATGTTTACCGATGCCAAAGGATATGCCTGCAGCATCCCGCTTCCGTATGGTACTTACCTTGTGAAGGAAACAACAACACCGCACAATTATAAGCCGGTGGATGATTTTATTGTTACCATCAGTGAAAACCATCCGGATGAACCGCAGATCTGGCGGATCCTTCTGGATGATGAATTTAAAGCAAAGTTAAAGATCGTGAAGAAAGACGATGAAACAAAAAGACCGGTGCTGGTGGCAGGTACAGAATTTAAGATTTATGACCTGGACCATAAGAAATATGTGGAACAGGTTACGACTTACCCGATCACTGTTACTCACAAATCCTATTTCACAGACAGTCAGGGTTATCTGATCCTTCCGAACAATTTGAGCATCGGACACTACCGGATCGAGGAGGTGACAGCTCCGGACGGCTATACCTTAAACCAGAATTACGTGGAGATCGCAGTGGATTCCAATACTGCATACCAGGTGGATTCTGTCAGCGGGGATGTGGTGATTGAAGTAGATTACGAAAACCATCCGGTCAAAGGAAAGCTGACTGTTTACAAAAAAGGTGAGATGCTTGCTGGATTTAACAAGGATTTTATTTACAAAGAGCAGTTCCTGAAAGATGCCGTCTTTGAAGTGTATGCGGCGGAGGATATTTACTCCCCGGACTACCAGAAAGACGCAGCTGGAAATCGGATTGTAGTCTATGCAAAGGATACACTGGTGACTACGATCACAACCGGTGAGGATGGAATGGCAGTGGCAGAAAACCTTCCGCTTGGTGCTTACCGGGTGGTAGAAAAAACAGCCCCGGAAGGTTTTGTGTTAAATCCGGAGGCTGCAGAAGTTGTCTTTGTCTATGAAGGCCAGGATACCCCAGTGGTAGAGCAGGAAGTGACCGTCGGTGATGAGAGACAGAAGGTAGCGGTTACGGTTGAAAAACAGGATGCGGAAAATGGTGCTGTTGTGGCAGGTGCCGTATTTGGTATCTACAACAAAGAAGATATTACCGCAGACGGCAAAGTAATCGTTGAGGCAGACACCCTCCTTCAGGAAATGACTTCGGATGAGAAGGGACAGGCGGGCTGTACACTGGATCTTCCGCTTGGAAGCTACTATGTGAAAGAACTGAAAGCCCCGGCAGGATTTGTTTCCTCCAATGAAGTCCTGGACTTTGATGCGTCCTATCAGGGACAGGATGTGGAAACAGTTGTTTTGAAAGCCGTAAAGGAAAACCAGCCGACCACAGTGGAGATCACAAAATCTGACATTACCACTGGAACAGAACTGGATGGCGCAAGCCTGAAAGTGCTGGATAAGGACGGGAATGTTGTGGATGAATGGACTTCTGTTAAGGATGCCCCGCATGTGATCAAACGTCTGGTGGCAGGTGAGACTTACACACTCCGGGAAGAATTTGCACCGTATGGATACCTGAAAGCAACGGATATCACGTTTACTGTTGAGGATAACGGCGATGTCCAGAAGGTTGAAATGAAGGATGAAGTGCCGACCGGGCTTCTGATCATCAACAAAAAGGGTGAATTCCTGGATAAAGTAACGCTTCTGGATAACGCAAAAGGCACTGTGGAGCATCTGTTTGAGTATATCACCGGAAGCCTTACCGAAGTTACCTTTAACGTTTATGCTGCAGAAGATATCAAAGCGGCTGATGGTGTCAGCGAAGACTACTTCAAAGCCGATGAACTGGTGGGAACCATTACCACAGATACCAATGGTATTGCACAGCTTGGGGATCTCCCGGTTGGAAAATACTATGTGAAAGAGGCAGAAACTGCCCATGGTTATGTGCTGGATGGGGAGCCTAAGTTTGTGGATTTAAGTTACCGTGATCAGGATACCCCGGTGGTAACGTATGATGAAGCATGGCAGAATAACCGCCAGAAAGTCAAAGTGACCGTCCTGAAAAAGGAAAAAGACACGGAACGTGTACTGGCAGGCGGTATCTTTGGATTGTTTACAAGGGAGGATATCAAAAATGCCGGTGGTGATGTCCTGATGGAAGCAGATACGCTCATTGAGCTTAAGACTACCGATGAAAACGGTCAGATCACCTTTACGGCAGACCTGCCGGTAGACGGAAACTATTATGTGAAAGAGCTATATGCTCCGGATGGTTTTGTGACCACCAATGAGGAACAGGATTTCACCTTTGAATATGCCGGTGCGGACCAGGCAGAGGTAAGCTATGATTTTACCTTTGAAAATGAGGCAACAACCGTGGAACTGAAAAAATCCGACCTGACAACAGGGGATGAACTCCCGGGTGCCCACCTGAAAGTTACCGATGAGGACGGCAATGTGGTGGATGAATGGGTGTCCACAGAAGAAGCCCATGTGATCAAAGAACTGGTAGTCGGCAAGACCTACACCATGACAGAAACCAAACCTGCAGATGGATATGTTACCGCAGAAAGCATCGAATTTACCATCGAGAATACTGCGGAAATCCAGAAGCATGAGATGAAGGACGATGTGACAAAGGTACAGATCAGCAAGACGGATATCACCGGAGACCAGGAGATTCCGGGTGCGAAGCTGACGATCCTGGATGAAAATGACCAGGTAGTGGAAAGCTGGACTTCCACAGAGGAGCCGCATTATTTGGAGAAACTGCCGATTGGCAGATACACACTCAGGGAGGAACAGGCACCGAAAGGATTTATCCTGACAGCCGATGTCTCCTTTGAGGTGAAAGATACCGGTGAGATCCAGACCGTTGTTATGAAGGATGATACCGTAAAAGGTAAAGTGATCCTGAATAAAACAGATAAGGAAACCGGAGAGCCGTTAAAAGGCGTGGAATTTGAACTCCGTGACAGCAAGGGAAAGGTGCTGGAGACCTTAAAGACGGATGCTGCCGGTCATGCGGAAAGCAGCCTTTATGAGATCGCTGATTACAAAGACGGTAAATTTGCCGGTGAGAAGAAATATTATCTGGTGGAAACCAAGACGCTGGATGGATACACACTGGATGAAACTGAGCATGAAGTGGTATTTGCCTACAAAGATGACAGCACACCGATTGTGGAAGTGACCTTTGACCTGACAAATGACAAGCCGGAAGTTCCACAGACAACGGAAGGCACACCGGGAACACCGTCAGCCGGTAATCCGAAGACCGGGGATGAGACAAATCTCTGGCTTCCGGTGGTACTGCTGGCAGTATCTGTAAGCGGCATTGCCGGACTTCTGGCAGCCAGAAGAAAGAGAAAAAGAAAATAGTAACCTTATATGAGCAGGGAGCCTTAATTTAGGGCTCCCTTTTATCATAGCAAAAATCAGGAAAGGACAGGTAAAGAATATGAAGAAAACAATGAACACAGTGCAGGCAGGGAGAGAAATGCAGGAGAGATCATTCAAGAGAATGATGGCATACCAGAAAAAAGCAGAGCAGGCAGTCAACAAAAAGAGAATGAACCAGCACATGATCAGAAGGGGGTAATTGTGTATGATGAACAGAAAAGACTTTTTTGAATATGTAAAAGACAATGTGAAGGACTATCTTCCGGAAAAATATGCGGATGTCAATATCCATCTGCAGGAAGTAGTAAAGAAGAACGGGCTGACACTGACGGCGGTGGTCATTCCCGCAAAAGACAGCAATATTACACCGAATGTATATCTGGATTCCTTTTACCAGGAATACCGGAATGGAAAAAATCCGGATGCCTGTGTGGGGGATGTGGCAGACCTCTGGGTTGAACAAATGGATACGGATCTGAATGTTGATGTGAATGGCATGATGGATTACGGGAATGTCAAGGATAAGCTGCAGATCAGGATGTGTGACCCGTATAAAAACAAAGAATGGCTGGAAGATAAGGCTGTGACCATGCATGGGGATTTTGCAGCTTATTATACAATCAACCTGTCGGAAAATGAAGATGGCATTGCTTCCATTTCCGTGACCAAAGCACTTTTAGAGGCGTGGAAGATTGATGTACAGACTCTCCATCAGGATGCGATGGCATCAGATAAGAACCGTGGGCCGGCTTTATACGCAATGAATGATCTGATGGAGTCCTCAATTATGGGAGAAAAACCCCAGAATCTGTTGAACGGAGACAGGAGGGCAGAGGAATTTTTTATGCCTATGTTTTGCCTGACGAACGAAACGAAAATGAATGCGGCGTCCCTGATCCTGCATGAGGATATCCGTAAACAGATCGGGGAGTTTATGAAGGGCGATTTTTATATCCTGCCTTCCTCCATCCATGAAACACTTCTGTTGCCGGATAATGGGGATTTCGATGTGAAAGCCCTGAATGCCATGGTAAAAGAAGTCAATGCAACAGAAGTAGCACTGGAAGATATTCTTTCAGATAAAGTGCAGTTCTGTGATGGCAGAACAGCCGTGATGGAAAATGCGGAGAAACGGGAAGCACGTCTGGAAAAAGAAAAAGCGGCTGCGGTAGAAAAGCCTGCAGAGAAAACCGGGCTTCATGGAAAGCTGGAAAAGGCGAAGGAAGAGATGAAAGCCGGGGATGTTCTGGGAAAGCCACAGGGTAAAATGAGAGATACAGCTATGGTAATGTAACAATAATAAGCAGAGTTATAAGGGGACTTCCATTGTGGAGGTTCCCTTATATGAAGGAGGATGTATATGTCAGAGTGGTGCTTATATGGTGATGATAAAAGAGAAAAATTTGAAAGACAGTTAGAACCGGATAGCCTTGAAGGCGAGTTAATCCGGTATAAGGAAGTTTTGGGTGAAGAATTTGGACTCAAAGAACTTCTGGCTCTTGAGGATTTAAGGGTAAAAGCATTGATAGCGGAGGCAATCAACAATGTACCGGAATTTTTATTGGATCAGATTGGAAAAGCCAGGAACAGTTATGAGTTTCCTTCCCTTGTAACGGAACTTGGACGTATTGCAGATGTTATGGAAGAGGTTGTGGAGGGAGAAGGGGAATGAGCAGCAAAATGAAAGAGGAAGAAAGAAAAAGGTTATCCGGACTTATCCGGAAATGCCTGGAGTCACAAAAAGACCAGGAGTTCATTCTTCAAATTCCCTTAAAGAGAGGAGCATCGGAACGTGAAAAGAAAATACGGAATTGATCAGGTATCGGTTCGTCTTGTGAAAGAAACACCGATCCTGAGTGAGGAAGAAATCTCTACACCGGAAGATGCGATCCGGGTATTGGGAGATACCTTTAAAGACTACGACCGGGAAGTGGTAGGAGTGGTTCATTTGCGGAGTGATAATGTTCCCATCAACATGGCCATCATCAGTATGGGGACACTGAACCAGTCACTGGTGCATCCGAGGGAAGTATTAAAAGCGGCGTTCTTATCGAATGCCGCTTCTATCCTTCTGTTTCATAACCATCCAAGTGGCAGCCTGAACCCATCGAAGGATGACATTGCACTCACGGGAAGAATGCAGCAGCTTTGTATGTTGGCTGGGATTCCTGTGATTGACCATGTGATTCTTGGAAATGACCAGTCCTATTTTTCTTTCCGGGAAAAAAAGATTCTTCCTATGGAGCAGATTCAATACTCTGTGGATTTGAATGATATCAATTTGAAAGTGGCAGAAAAGGAAGCAGAGAATTACGGATATGAAAAACCACATAAAAAATCAATCAAGGAATCCTTAGAGGAAAACCGGAAAAAGATCGCATCCGGTCAGAAAACATCCGGTGTGAAGAAAAAACGGGAAACGACGATAGAATGAGAGGAGGATGAATGGGTATGGCAAATAAATTATATGCCATGGAACAGCTGACGGAAGAAGTCGCAAAGGACATTGCAGCAAAGCCGGAAGAGTGGATGCGTTTTCTGGATACCGCATCCCGGTTATATAAATACACCTTTGATGAACAGCTTCTGATCTTTGCCCAGAGACCGGAAGCAACGGCAGTGGCATCCATGGAGGTGTGGAATAAGCGGATGTACCGATGGATCAAGAAAGGGTCAAAAGGGATTGCCCTGATTGATTATACATCCGGCCCGAAAAACCGCCTGCGGTATGTATTTGATATTTCGGATACTTATAAGGTGAGGAATCTGGGGAAAGACCCGGCTTTATGGGTGCTGCCACAGGATGACCGTTCCATTGCGGCAGATTATCTGCAGAGAGCGTATGGATTGGACGAAGGAGATGGCGGGCTTGCCGGAACCCTGCATCAGGCAGCACAGGAAAGTGTGCGGGAGTGGCTTCCGGATGCGTTTAATGAACTGAAACTGGATGTGCAGGGGACATTTCTGGAAGAACTGGATGAGCAGAACCAGGAAGTAGAGTTCCGGGACCTTATGACCGACAGTGTATGGTATGTCCTATTAAAGCGGTGCGGGATAGAAACGGAAGAGTATCTGTCTGCGGATAGCCTGCGGCACATCACAGATTTTAATGATCTCCGTGTGCTTGGGCACCTTGGCACAGCGGTCAATGAGATCTGCCGACCAATTCTGATGCAGCTTGGACGGTATGTCCTCATGGATCTGGAAAATGACAGGAAAACGGTTGCAAAAGAATCGAAAGTGGTCTATAATGAATTTAACACGTTAATTCGTGAAAGTGAAGAAATTACAACAGAACCAGAGATAGAAGAAAACAAGGAGGAAACAGAGCATGAGAGAGATCACTTACAGCAGGAACGGGGATTATCTGATTCCGGATATCAAACTGGAGGAGACAAGGGGGACCATCGGGAAATACGGGATGATGCGGAAGGAATATCTGAGGAACCACAAGAAAGCCAGATTCAGCATACTGGCACTGCAGAACAGGCTGGACAGCCATCTGATGGAAGTGGACAGCGAAGCCAGACAGAAAGTGGAAGACCTGACCATGCAGCTTCTGGAGAAGGACCCGGCACCGGAGAAATCAGCCGACAGCATGGCATGGACCCGTCACATGAACCGGATCCGGGCACAGGCAGAGGAACTGGTGGTTCAGGAGATTATATACAATTAAGCCTGTTCCCCACAGAGGAAGAACAGTTTGGAGAGATCAGGAAAGCGGCAGCTGCACTCACACAGCCAGCCGCTTTTTTTGTTTCGGATGAAATTGTGGATGATGTGCTTCGTACCGGAAGCGGTCGGAAGAATACGTTATTCCATATCACTGCAAAACTTGTGGAAGGAATTGACCATGAGGAACTGAGAAGTTTTCTCATCCAGGAATATGGTACAGGCGGGAAAGGGTTTGAGTTTTCCGGACAGAAATTCAGTATCTGGTATGACGGGGACGGGATGCGATTCCGACGTGGGGAATCCGCAAGACACAATTATGACCGTATGCTTACCTGGGAAGAAGCGGCAAACCGCATTCAGGATATGTATGATGCGGGGACTTATGTCTCCAACGTGATTATGCAGAACTCCATTAAAGTGGAATGTGATGAACTTTCCAGCCAGCTGGCACTCCATTTCCGGGATACCGGGGCTATCAGGGGAATATACAGCCATACAGAAACGACCGAAAGGTTCCGTGCAGGTCTGGATGACCGGGAGCAGACAAGGGAGTATTACCAGATGCTTGTGGAACTGGAACGGGATATGGAACGTCATCCGGAAAACTATATGAGGTACCAGATCCAGAATAATCCGATATACAAGCAGAGGGTCTATGACCTTGGAAGGACGCTCGATTGGAGTCGGCAGGAAGAAACCGTAACACCGCCGGAAATAGCTTTTATTACGCAGGATGAGATTGATTCTGTTTTACGAAGAGGTGGAAATGTAGCTGGCGGAAGGAACCGTATCTATGAATTTTTCATGGAACATCACGATGAAAAAGAAGCAGCTGACTTTTTAAAACATGAGTATGGAGACGGAGGATGCACGCCAGGCATCCAGGGAAGCGATCTTTCCGATGAGTGGCATGACGCAAAAGGAATCCGTTTAAGCAAAGGGCAGATTTCCAACCCGAGCCTGAGAACACTTGTCAAGTGGAAACAGGCAGCTTCAAGGACAAGGCAGCTGATCCGGATGGATGATTTTTTGTCACCGGAAGAACTGGAAAAGTATGAAGAACGGCAGGAAGCACAGCGTCTTGCTGATATGGAAGAAGTAAAGCAGTCACTGGAAACGGAGGAGGTTCCGGAAGAAATTGAGGAAGTTCCTGCGGAAGAAAATGTGGAAGATAAGGCGGAAGAAAGCGGGCTGCCATTAAAGGCAGAAGACGTGCAGAACCTGGTATTAGTAAACCGCCAGTATTCCTCTGTGAGCAGGACAACGGAGTATGACTTTACCTGTGAGATACGTGGGGAGCAGGATATCCTGCATTATACGGTGGAATACCACGATGACGGGGAAGGGTTTACTATCCATACGGAAAAAGATGATATCTGGGAGCGGATGTCCGAACCGGAACTGGAGCGGCTGGAGATGGTACTGGAACGGGAAGTCCTTTATTTTCGATACCATGAGGATATTGAAAATGCTGCGAACCTGGAAGAACTCCAGGAAGTCAGCTACAGTATCATGGAAAATGAATCCATCTATTTCCGGCAAATATCGGAACGTGTCTGGAATGAGTATGGGGAAAAGGAACGTGCATTATCTGCTGAGATACCGGCAGTCAATTTTCATATTACGGATGACCAGCTGGGCTATGGAACGGCAAAAGAAAAATTCAGAGCCAATGTGATGGCAATCCGGGTTCTGAAAAAATGTGAAAGCGAGAACCGTTATGCATCACCAGAGGAGCAGGAAATCCTGTCAAACTATGTAGGGTGGGGAGGCTTGCCGGATGCCTTTGATGAAAGCAAAGCATCCTGGAGTGACGAGTATCAGGAACTGAAAGATCTGCTTACCAGGGAAGAATATGCGGCGGCAAGGGAATCCACGTTGAATGCCCATTATACAGAACCTGTTATCATCGAGAGTATGTACCAGGTGCTTCAGAATCTGGGATTTGAAAAGGGAAACATCCTGGAACCATCCATGGGTGTAGGAAACTTTTTTGGAATGCTTCCGGATAAATTACAGCAGTCCCGGCTTTATGGAGTGGAACTGGACAGCATCAGCGGAAGGATCGCAAAACTGCTTTATCCGAACGCTGATATCCAGATCAAAGGATTTGAAAAGACCGATTATCCAAATGACTTCTTTGATGTGGCAATCGGAAATGTCCCTTTTGGTTCCTATAAAGTGAATGACCGCCAGTATGACAAGTATCATTTTATGATCCACGACTATTTCCTTGCAAAGACCATTGACCAGTTACGGCCGGGTGGAGTGGCTGCCCTTATTACAACCAAGGGAACCATGGATAAAGCATCGCCGGAGGTAAGGAAGTATCTTGCGGAGAGGGCAGAGATTCTCGGTGCGATCCGTCTTCCGAACAATGCCTTTAAGGCGAATGCGGGAACCGAAGTCAGTGCCGACATCCTGTTCTTCCAGAAAAGGGAGAGCATTTCCATGGAAGAGCCGGAATGGGTTACTCTTGGAGAGGATGAGAATGGGATTACCATAAACCAGTATTTTATTACCCACCCGGAAATGGTACTTGGAACGATGGCAGAGGTGTCCGGACCTTATGGCATGGAGACTTCCTGCCTTCCGCTGGAAGGGGCAGACCTTACGGAACAGCTGGAAGATGCCGCAGCGAAAATCCATGGAACGATGGTTCCGGCAGTAACGGCAGAAACAGAACTGGATGAGATCATGGAAAGCATTCCTGCGGATCCGGCTGTCCGGAACTACAGCTTTACTGTGGTGGATGACCAGATCTATTACCGGGTAAATTCCCTGATGAATCCGGTGAAGCTGCCGACAGCCACAGCAGAACGTGTGAAGGGTATGGTGGAGATCCGTGAGGTAGTCCGGGAATTGATCGCCCAGCAGATGGAGGAAAATGCAACAGATGAGGCGATACAGGGGCTTCAGGTCAAACTGAATCAAGTCTATGATGCCTATACGGAAAAATACGGGGTTATCGGAAGCAATGCAAACAAGCGGGCATTCTCCGATGACTCTTCTTATTGTCTGCTCTGTTCGTTGGAGGATCTCAATGAAGACGGTACGTTGAAACGGAAAGCGGATATGTTTACCAGGCGGACGATTAAGAAAGCAGTGGCTGTGACCAGTGTGGAAACTGCGGCGGAAGCCCTGACGATTTCCCTGAATGAGAAAGCCAGGGTTGATCTTCCCTATATGGCAGGGTTGACAGGTAAGACGGAAGAGAAAGTTACAGAGGAACTGACAGGTGTAATCTTTCGGGATCCTGTCAATGGACAGTGGGAGACTGCAGATGAATATTTATCCGGTAATGTCCGGGAGAAACTGATAACGGCAAGAATTTTTGCGGAAAACCACCCGGAATTTACCAGCAATGTAAATGCCCTTAAGCAAGTGCAGCCGGTGGATCTGGATGCATCAGAGATTGAAGTCCGGATCGGAGCCACATGGATCGCCCCGGAAATATACCGGGATTTTATGGTTGAGTTGTTTGATACACCGGGGTATCAGGTCGGAACGATAATTGACATCCGGTATTCTGAAGCCAGTGGAGTATGGAATATCAGCGGTAAAAATGCGGACAGTGACCGAAATGTACTGACTACGGCAACGTATGGTACGAGCCGGATTAATGCCTATAAGATCTTGGAAGAAACCCTGAATTTAAAAGATGTCCGGATCTATGATACAAAGCTGGATGCAGAAGGAAATGAAATCCGTGTGTTGAATAAAAAAGAAACCATGCTGGCAACCCAGAAACAGGATGCGATCAAGGAAGCATTTAAGGACTGGATTTTCAGAGACCAGGAACGGAGGGAGAAGCTGTGCCGGATTTATAATGACCGTTTCAATTCCATCCGTCCCAGGGAATACGACGGCAGCCATCTGACCTTTCCGGGAATGAATCCGGAAATAGAGCTTCGCCCGCACCAAAAAAATGCGGTTGCCCATCAGCTTTATGGGGACAATGTCCTGCTTGCCCATGTAGTGGGAAGCGGAAAGACTTATGAGATGGTAGCCGCAGCTATGGAGAGCAAACGTCTTGGCATTGCCCAGAAAAGCCTTTTTGTAGTTCCAAATCACCTGACGGAGCAGTGGGGAGCCGAGTTCCTGCAGCTGTATCCGGGAGCCAATATCCTTGTGGCAACGAAGAAAGATTTTGAACCGGCAAACCGCAAGAAGTTCTGTGCCAGAATCGCAATGGGCAACTACGATGCTGTGATCATCGGACATTCCCAGTTTGAGAGGATTCCCTTATCGGAAGAACGCCAGAAAAAGGTCATCGAAGAGCAGATCGAAGAACTGGAAGCAGGGATTCAGGCGGCAAAGTATGAGGTTGATGGAAGCCGTTTTACAGTAAAACAGCTGGAAAAGACAAAGAAAAGTCTCAGGAGACGTCTGGAAAAGCTGGAGAACAAAGAGAAAAAGGATGATGTGGTAACGTTTGAGGAACTTGGGGTAGACCGTCTGTATGTGGATGAAGCCCATTATTACAAAAATGCGTTCCTTTACACAAAAATGAGGAATGTGGCAGGTATTGCCCAGAATGAAGCCCAGAAATCGGCGGATATGTTCAACAAATGCCAGTATCTGGATGAGATCACCGGCGGGAAAGGCATTACATTTGCAACGGGCACACCGGTCAGCAACAGCATGACGGAGCTTTATACCATGCAGCGTTACCTGCAGTACGGGAAACTGAACCGGATGGGGCTGGGCCATTTTGATTCCTGGGCATCTACTTTTGGTGAAGTTGTGACCAGTATCGAACTGGCTCCGGAAGGTACCGGATACCGAGCAAAATCCAGATTTGCCAGATTTTACAATATCCCCGAACTTATGAGTATGTTTAAGGAGATTGCCGATATTAAGACGGCAGACCAGTTGGAACTGCCAGTACCGGAAGCAGAGTATGAGACCGTGGTGTTAAAGCCGACAGAATATCAGAAAGACATTGTTGCAAGTCTTGGAGAGCGGGCAGAAGTGATCCGAAATGGTATTGTGGATTCCTCCGTCGATAACATGCTTAAGGTGACGAATGACGGAAGAAAGCTGGCGTTGGATCAGCGCCTTGTGAATCCAATGCTCCCGGATGATGGGGAAAGTAAAATTTGTGCCTGTGTGGAGAAAAGCTTTGCCATCTGGAAGGAGACGGTATCAAAAAGGTCTGCCCAGATCATTTTTTGTGACCTTAGCACACCAAAGGGGGATGGCACTTTTAACGTCTATGATGATCTGAAAAAGAAACTCATGGCCAAGGGAGTGCCGGAGGCGGAAATCGCATTTATTCATGCTGCCAATACAGAGGTAAAGAAAACGGAGCTGTTCAGTAAAGTAAAATCCGGGCAGGTCCGTTTTTTGCTAGGTTCCACTGCTAAGATGGGCGCTGGGACCAACGTTCAGGACCGGCTGATTGCCCTGCACCATCTGGACGTGGGCTGGAAACCCTCCGATTTGGAACAAAGGGAGGGCCGTATCATTCGCCAGGGCAACATGAATCAGAAAGTGCATATCTATCGGTATGTGACGGAAGGAACCTTTGACAGCTTTATGTGGCAGCTGATCGAAAGCAAGCAGAAATTCATCTCCCAGATCATGACAAGCAAATCTCCGGTACGAAGCTGTGAGGATGTGGATGATACGGCATTGTCCTATGCGGAAGTAAAAGCCCTGGCAACGGGGAATCCGGCGATTAAGGAGAAAATGTCACTGGATATAGAAGTCTCAAAGTTAAAACTGCTGAAAGCCAATTTTGTGAGCAACCATTACCGTTTGGAAGATGATATTGCAAAGAATTATCCACAGCAGATCGCAAAGCTGAAGGAAAGTATCGAAGGATTAAGGGCGGATCTGGAAAAGTATCAGGCAAATAAGATCACGGATCCGGAGAAATTTGTGATGGAAGTCGGTGGGACAGTATTCTCTGAGAAAAAAGAAGCGGGAGCAGCCCTTCTTGCCGTCTGTCAGTCCATGAAACAGGCAGATGCCATGATCAATGTCGGACAGTATCAGGGATTTTCAATTCGCTTAAAGTTTGATTCCTGGAACAAGGAATTTATCCTTTTCCTGAAAAATGAAAATGTATATCGTGTCAGCCTTGGCTCCGATGAAAACGGAAATATCATCAGGATCAATAATGCATTGGAGGCAATCCCACAAAAACTGGCGGAAGCAGAGCAAAAGCTTGAGACAGTGCAGGGACAGCTGAAGAATGCGATGGAAGAGGTGAAAAAACCGTTTCCGAAAGAGGAAGAACTAAACCAGAAACTGGAGCGTCTGTCGGAACTGAATGCATTGCTGAACATGGACGAAAAGGAAACTGTGATGGAGGGGGAAGAAGAGCAGGACGAGGAAAAAGAGGAACACCAGTCCCTTCATGACAGAATTACTGCCATCAAGCAGAACAGCCAGAAACAGGAGGGAAAAGAGCCGACAATGAGAACTACAGAAGCGTGTATCGGGTAATCTTTTGATATACAAGACAGGTTATAAGGTGTAAAATAGGGACACAGGGTTGTGCCCCTTAAAATGAACAAATTGGAAGTCGAGGAGACAAGGGTATTCGGATAATGTATCCAAAAGTGAGTTTAGCCAGAGAGGAAATGGGGTTAATGATTGAAATATTGTTTGGTGACAGCGAAGCCGGTTCCATGAAAGCAGCAAAAAATAAAATAGTGGTTGGTAAGGTTAATGGTCCTGTTTCTGTATGGATGGCAGGGAAAAAGACGCCGCCACAAAAACCTTTTACCGGATGGATAGAGGGAACATCGGAGGAAGTGATTTGTCTTGGCTTTATGCTGGATATTGGAAACATCAAAGAGCAAATGGACAGTCCTTACCGCAGGGAATTGATTTATTCTATGTATGCGCAAAATCAGTGGGAACAGGATGGAGAGACAGAGGAAGAACTGAAAAATGCTGGAGATGTTTATGTAAAAGAATTATATCGATTGATGGATTTTCTGGATTACGGAGAAGCTGTCAGGATATGGTACAGCGATACTCCCTATTCCAGATGCGGTTTTTATAGCTTGTGCCAGATATTAAAAGGGTATGAAAACGAAATATCAGCAGTAAAGCTTCCAGCGCATATCGTTCGGGAGAATTGCATTGTCTCGTACCAAAGTTGGAGTGAGGTATCCGCAGAAGAATTTGCAGGATTTTTACCATATGAAAAAGCGCTTTCCAAAGAAGAAGTTCATATGTATGCTATGTTATGGAGTGAGTTGATTGAAGAGAACAGCCCGCTTCGCGCGGTAGTTAATGGCAAAGTCCTTAGCGTTCCGGAAGATTTCTATGATTTCCTAATATGGAAAAGGCTGAAAAATGTTCCATTGAAAGAGGCCAGACTGATTGGGGATATCCTTGGTCAGTCGCAAATTGGAGTGGGAGACTGGTGGTACAACCGAAGAATAGAGTATTATATTCAACAGGGGGAGATTCGTGTTGTTGAAGATTCAAAGAATAAATATGCAAGAATGATTTGCAGCAACAGAGGATAAAGTTGATTGATCACTTTATTTTCAGGTTAAAGAGTTAAATAATCAGAATTTGCAAGGGAGATAGAATTATGAGTAAGGCATACGAATTTTTAAAAGAATGTGGATATTTTTATGTTTTAACGATAAATGGCGACTATCCTGCTGGTAGACCGTTTGGTGCTGTAATGGAGCATGATAATAAATTATATATTTCTACAAATAATGGAAATCAAGCACACAAACAATTAAGAGAAAATGGAAACATTCAGATATTAGCAAAAAAAGAAGGAACCAGAGAATGGTTAAGGATTACAGGTAAAGCAACGGAATGTGGTGATATTAGCATGAAACAGAAAATGTTAGAAGAATGTCCTATTCTTTCTAAGCATTTTTCGTCAGCGGAAGAAGAAAAATATTTACTTTTTCAAGTAGAAGTATTAAAGACTGAATTTCATTAACAACTTCCAGTTTTTGAACTGAAGAAATTGGGTGTTTGCTGGGGTTGATATTCATTAAAAAAGAGGTAAATAACGTGGAATTAAAATTTTGTTCAAGAATTCTTCAAAATGAGAATATGGATGCTGCTTATGTAGAGGTTCCTTACGATATCAAAGAGCTTTTTGGCAAAGGGCGACTGCTGGTAAATGCTACTTTTGATGGCATTCCGTACCATGGGCAAGTGGTAAAAATGGGAACCCCGTGTTATATCATTGGCGTTACAAAACAGATACGTAAGCAAATTGGCAAGAGCTTTGGTGACATTGTTGAAGTGGTCCTTCAGGAAAGAGATAGTGAGAAAATTCCCATGTGGAAATGCCCAAAATGTGGCAGAGAGTTTAAGAAAAAAGAGCAGAGTCATTACTGTGGTGAAAAGCCAAAGACGATTGATGAATATATCTTGAGCCAGGATGAGGATAAGCAAAAAGATCTTCGCTATATCCGTCAGATTCTTCATAGTGCATTACCGGAAGCGGAAGAACGTATTTCCTGGAGTATGCCGACTTATTGGAAAAAGCATAATATCATTCACTTTGCCGCTTCAAAGAAACACATCGGATTGTATCCGGGGCCTGCTGCTGTGGAACAATTTTCTAAAGAACTACAAGGGTACAGAACTGACAAGGGAACTATCCGAATCCCCTATGGCAAGGTGGATGCCGTGTTGATTGAGAAGATTGCAAAGTGGTGCTTGGAAACCGGAAATCATGCGTAGCTAGCGTTAGATTGTAGTTTTTAGAACTGGAGAAATCGAGATTTGTGAGGCTATCTATGAAAACACTTTATTTAATCGGTGGAACAATGGGAGTTGGCAAAACAACAGTAAGCCAACAGTTAAAAAGGAATTTGAATAATAGCGTATTCCTTGATGGTGATTGGTGTTGGGATGCCAGTCCATTTCAAGTGACCGATGAAACGAAAGCGATGGTAGTACGCAATATTTGCTATTTGCTGAATAGTTTTATCCACTGTTCTGCTTATGAAAATGTCATTTTTTGTTGGGTAATGCACGAGCAATCTATTATTGATGGCATTATAAACGAACTTGATACAGAAAATTGCATGGTTAAGAAAATCTCACTGACTGTTGATGAGATGAATCTACAAAACAGATTAAAGGCAGATGTGGCACGAGAGATTCGCACCGCTGATGTTATTGATAGAAGTGTTGCAAGAATTCCTATGTATCAAGCTCTTGATACGATAAAAATTGAAACAAGCAATAAAACCGTTCGTGAAATAGTGGATGAAATAATGGCACTTTGATACCGACAACTTCCAGTTGGTAGAGCTGAATAATTCAGGTTTATTTATCTCAAATTTCTATGATGCAATATTTAATGACAATGGAACTCAAAAGTAATCAAATTCGATCATGGTTTATAACCTATAATCGCCGGCAGTGAAATACCTGCCGGTTTTTTCATGCCCGGAAGGAGGTGCTATGTGAAGAGAACAGAGAAAGTATTGTTGATTGTGTTTCTGGTGGTTTCGTTGATATGTGGGAAATTCCTTTTGGATTACTGGCAGGATTCCTATGATAACAGACAGAATTACCGGCAGGTGGAGGAGATAGCATTCCCGGAAAAGGATATAGAGGAAGACGGGAATGGTTCAAATGCGGATAATCCAATGACAGAGATAGATGATTTTGATTATCAGGCATTGCTGGATGAAAATTCAGACTGCATCGGGTGGCTGAAGATTGATGATACCGATATCAGTTATCCGGTTGTGCAGGGAGAAGATAATGAGTTTTACCTTCACCATGATTTTCAAAAGAACTATGCCATCTGCGGAACCTTAATGCTGGACTGTCGGAATGATATTGTTGCCGGGCAGGAACATTTGATTATTTATGGTCATCAAATGAAAGATGGTAGTATGTTCAAGCAATTGAATGGATATAAAAAAGAAGAGTTTTATCATGAGCATAAGGAGATCACGCTATATCTGGAAAACCAGAAATACCAGTATGAAGTGGCTGCTGTGTATGTGACGAATGTGGCACAAAGCAGCGGTTATTATGATTATTTACACAAAGATACACGAAAACAACAGATGGATTATTTACAGAAAATGGCAGCTTATCAGCTTTATCCGACGGGTGTTACCGTCAGGGAAGAAGATGAGCTGCTTTCTTTATCTACCTGTGAATATTCCAGCACCAACGGCAGGCTGATTGTCCTTGCAAGAAGAATTGGACGGTAGGAGGAGAATGAATATGGCAATGAACAGGAATATGACAATGGCAGAAAAAGAAGTTCGGGATTATGCCCAGAGACAGATGGAACGGGCAGAACAGCGGGAAAATATTTTATTTACAGAGGAACAGAAAGAACAGGTTCTGGAATATGCGGCTATGACCGGGGATGATTATAATATCAGGAAAATGGTCAGAGACCTTGCAGATGCTGTCCGTTCCTCGGATGAAGAGAAGGTGGATGAAATTCTGAATGATGCAAGAGAGGAAATTGATGAATTCCCGGACCGTTCTGTTGGTATGGCAGAGCTAAAAGGATATGGCTATACCGCAGATGATATGTTTCCTCTTCGTCAGGAGATGGCACTGGAGCTTCATCGTGTCGGGGAAAAGGTGTACTGCCTGCAGTCAGAAGGCACTCATGGGGACTATGCCAGCAGGGAGATGATATTGGAACATGAAGGTCTCTATGGAATTGAAAAAGATGCGTGGCAGCGTATGCAGGAGCAGGAGGACGAAATAGATTTTGAGGAAGCTGGATTGTATCAGCCCCCAATGACAGATCTTGATAGAGATGAAGCATTAAGGATGTTCGATGCGGGGGAGGCAGTATTTCTGGTTACCACTTACCCAAGACCGATTGCGGTGCGGGAACGGATGGAGATTGAAAGAGGACCGGAGCATTATCAGATGGAGAGAGAGGATGTGGAACGGATCAGGACGTTGGAGAAACGGATGCAGGAGCATCCACAGATAAAGTCACTAAAAGAGGCGAAACTTCTTCTGGGGACAGAAAACAGATATGGAATATACCAGATCATAGAAGGCAGTCCCGGCAGAGAATATGAATTTATGGATCTGAATTTTATTGAAAGGCATGGATATCAGGTGAGAAAAGAGGACTATGAGTTAATCTATTCGGATAAAATGCTTTATGGCGATACATTAGATTCTCTGTATGAAAAGTTCAATATTGCCCATCCGGCAGATTATACCGGGCATTCCTTATCAGTCAGTGATATTGTAGTCCTCAATGAGAATGGGAATGTAAAAGCTTATTTTGTAGACAGTATCAGTTTCCGTGAATTGCCGGATTTCCTGCAATTAGAGCCGGAACTGAACCAGGAGGAAGTGGCTTACCGGATCGGGGATCAATACTTTGCCATTCAGGTGGCAACGGAGGGGTATGATTATTCCTTTTATGATAAGGAGTATAAGCTCATGGACGGCGGCATTTTGGATGATCTGGATATTTCTATGAGAGAAGCTATTCAGGATATTTTAGAGGATGAAGGACTGGAACAGTTAGAACGGATACCCGTAGATTATGATGAACTGCAGGAAAAAGCGGAAGAAATAGAGGCAGAGATCCTTCAGGAAGCAAGAAGCCAGAGAAATCGGGTTCCGGTTATTTCGGAGCATACGGAAGCGGAAGCCGGATTAAATGGAATGAGCCAGTCAGAAATCGAAGAGACCGTATGGGCGATTGCACAGGCAGAGATTATTGAAAATGATCTGGATGCCAGGATACAGGCTGTACGTGTGTATGGAAGCCGTACAAGGGATGGGTTATATAAAGAGGATTCTGATGTGGATGTCGTAATTGCTTATGAGGGAACTGTACGTGAGGATGATTTGTTTTCCGTATTGAATGAAGCAGAGTATAAGGTCGGAAATATGAGAGTAGATATGAACCCGATCAGACCGGATAAGACTGGTACGTTAGAAGAATTTCTTGAAAAATCTGAGCGGTATCTGGATAAAAAAACGGAGCAGATGAAAGCCAGAGGGGAGTACAAACCATTGGCGAAAGTAGAAGAGTTGGAAGAGGCAAACTACAATATGATCGATAACGTTCTGAACAATATGTCTCCAAAGAAAGAGCCGTATCTGGAATACTATGCTGCGGAATGTGATGAATACCATAGCCTTGGCAAAATATATAAGAGTACCAATCTTGATGAGATCCTTGCAAAATACCGGGAAATCATTGATGACCCAACGTTAAGCTACTATGGAAATGGCATGGGCATTATTTACCGTGACCCGAATGATACTTTTTATGATGAAGCTGAGGTATCTTTGGTCAGCCGGAAATCTATCCGGGGAGACAGTCTGGATGATGTGGCATTTCTGGCAGCACTTCCAATGGTACATGAAGCACTGGAAAAGATTGTAGAGGCATTTCCGGATTTTCGATATTATCCTCCAAAAGAATTGAATGTCCATTATTATCCGGAGAAGATGACTGCGGATGAACTGGCTGCAGCACTGGATCGATTAGCGGAAGACTTTGACCATTATGATTATCATGACAACTTTAGCCCGGAGGAAGATATGGTGGAAACTGTCGCATTGGAATTAAGATGCGGCTATGCCCATAAGTACATTCCGTTTTTGAAAGATATTATAGATGAGGAATGCGAAGAGTCTCCACGGGCAGAAGAACTTCTGGAGAAACTGAAAGCCTATCAGCCTGAGATACCGGAGACAGCAGTACCGGTTGTTCGTATCAATTTCTGTGAGGATAAGGAAATGGACATTTCCGGGTATCAGAAGCTGGGAAGCCTGGATGAAATAACAGCCAAAATGGATGCAGATATGGCTTCAAAAGTTGATCCAAGTACAGGAATGCCGGAGAAAACAGTTCAGATGTATTTTACGATTTACTATCCGGATCATAACCAGATGCAGGAATTAAAAGGGAAAATCAATATCGGAGATGGAAACGGTGGCATTGTTAGTCAGTTGAAGAGCCAGAATGAGATGAAGCTGCATGATGAAAGCTGGATGAATTACCAGAAGGCAAAGGGAGAAGAATCCTTTCAGGCATATATGGCAGATCTTACAGATATGCAGGAGCATGTTCTGCCATATTTGCAGAGTTTCTGCAGCTTGGAAGAAAGAGCACCAGAGAGATCGGTAGAACCGACTGCGGTATCACAATCAGAAATGGAAGCAGGGAAGACAATAACATCTCTTGGGAATGAAAAGTCGAAAACTGTGGAATCGGCGAGAAAGTCTATTCATGAACGATTGAAAATCAATAAGGAGATCATTGCCAAACAGCAGGGAAAAGATAGCAAAGAGAAAGGGGTTGAGCTTGCGTAGATAATTACATCCAAATGGAAAACAGTAGCAAAATGAATAACACAAAAATCCTGAAGCTAGCCGTAAGACATATGGTTTGCTTCAGGATTTTACACTACCCTGTAATGTGCCATTACCTCAAGTATTGTTGAGAATACAATTTGTCTAATAGATATGCCCTTTCTGCAAATATTTTCTTTGCGGTATAAATGGCATTTAAAACTTTGGGAAAACCGGTGTAAGGAATACACTGGATAAATGTTTCGATGATTTTTTCGGGAGAAAGTCCAACATTAAGGGAGCCATTGATATGTACTTCTAGCTGTGGTTCACAACCTCCTGAAGTCAGTAAACTTGTAATTGTTATCATTTCACGTTCCTGCATACTAAGTTCAGGCCGTGTATAGACATCTCCGAAAGCAAATTCTATGATGTATTTTCCTACATCCGGGGCAATATCTTGTAATGATTTTATAACATTTTCACCTCCGATACCATCAATTTCTTTAAGCTTCTCAGACCCTAGTTCAAAACGTGTGCAGCTCATTGCATTTACCTCCTGTAAGTTTTATAATTTGAGCATATGACTTAAACCATAGTTTAAGTCAAGAACAATTTGAGGTGATTTTAAAAATGTTAATTGGCGAGATTTCTGAAAAAACGAACCTTCCTGAAAGTACGTTACGGTATTATGAGAAAAAAGGATTAATCAAAGTAGCAAGAGACAGTGGTGGCAGGCGTGTATATGAGGAGAATGATATTGAATGGATTAAGTTTATCCGACGATTAAAAGAGACGGGTATGCATCTCAGAGATATTCAGAAGTATTCTGAACTGCGATACCGTGGAAAAAGTACAATGTCGGAGCGGATGAAAATATTGGAAGTACATAGAAAGTATGTGTTAGAACAGCAACAGAAATGGAATGAGTATTTACAGAATCTGGACGATAAAATTGAGTTTTATAGACAAGCCATAAATGAACAGCCAGAAGGCAACGATTGATTTCTATATTTCTGATAAGAAAACAGCAATGTATGCAATATTGTCCGGAGTTTGATATAATGCGTCTGGATATGTATGAAATGAGTGAAAAACAGAATATTGATTGGAGAATATCAGATGGCAAATAAAAGGAAATTGAATAAAGAAGAACGAAAACACCGCCGCCTTCAAAAAGGTAAACAGTGGCTGCTTACCTATCAGGGCACACCGAAGCACATGGTAAAACATTACAGGGAAAGGTTTCATGTGGATTCTATGACAGCAGTAAAAGATTTACAGGAACTGGGTGTTAATTATTCGCAGGAACAATTGGATAATATAAAACGGGCAGAAGAAGAACGATTAAAACAAAAGCGATTACAGAAAGAAAAAGAAAACCGTGAAAAGTATGAAACTATATATGAGGAGTGTGATGATCGCTTTGCATTTATTGCCGGGTATACGTCTGGAGGAGCGCCTTATGGTACTACTTGGGAAGAAATAGGAATTGACCCGGAACTTCCATTTGAAGAAAAGGTTGAGCGTCTGGCTGAGGGCAATTATTCTTTAACAGAAGAGGATGAAACTAACTGGGATGATGAGATGCCGGAAATGCTGGTACTTCCGGGTTTATTTAGTGTCTGCCAGGTGGAGGACTATTCGCAAGTCAATTTGGATGCTGATTACTGTTTTATAGGAAAAACAGATGAGGAAAAATCTCTGGTATGTCGTACAGAGGATGTACCGGATAATACGATACAGCAGAGTGACGGCTGGAGAGCGTTTCGCATACAGGGAGTATTGGATTTTTCTTTGATTGGTATTTTAGCGGAAATATCTGGAGCATTGGCTAGATATGAGGTCGGACTATTTGCAATTTCTACATTTAATACGGATTATATTTTAGTAAAAGATAAAGATTATAAACGTGCTGTAAAGGCATTAACTCAAGAAGCATATCGGATTATTGAAACAGAATGAAAAGGACGGTGATACAAATGAGTAAAAAACTGGTAGCATATTTTTCAGCAACAGGTATAACTGCGAGAATAGCAGAAAATTTTGCAGATTCCATCGGAGCGGATTTGTTTGCTATTATTTATACCTACAACAGGTTACACAAAAGAAGACTTGGATTGGATGGACAAAAGTTCCAGAAGTAGCGTGGAAATGAGCAATGAAAGCTGCAGACCGGAGATTGCTTATAAAAGAGATAATATGTCGGAATATGATATGATTTTTGTGGGATTCCCAATTTGGCTTGCGTACCATAAATTGATACAATGCACCCTTGGCTGTCAGAGGGTGCATTTTTAACGATTACCCCTACTCAAAAAACGATAGGGTGCATTTGCTTTGGATTTATGGTATTCTATGGTAAAGCACAGCGATAAAATATGATCTTTTTGAAAGGTGAGGTATTGAATATGAGCAAGGTATTAGTAGCGTATTTCAGTGCCAGCGGCGTAACAGCGAAACTGGCAGAACGGCTTGCAGAGACTATCGGAGCAGATTTACATGAGATTCGGCCGGAGGTTCCATATACGGATGCTGATCTGGACTGGATGAATAAAAAGAGCCGCAGCAGTGTGGAAATGAATGATAAGTCATTCCGGCCTGCTGTTGCAAATAAAGTAGAGAACATGGAGCAGTATTCTGTGATTTTCACAGCCTTCCCTATCTGGTGGTACGTCGCCCCGACTATTGTGAACACGTTTCTGGAGCAGTATGATTTGTCCGGAAAGACGATTATTCCATTGGCAACTTCTGGCAGCAGCGGTATGGGGAACACAAACAAGGAACTGGCGGTTTCCTGCCCAGGAGCAGAATTAAAGGAAGGAAAGAGATTCCCTGCGGATGCAAGTGCGGAAGAACTGAAAGCATGGGCAGAAGGATTCGGAATTTAAAGAAAAGACCGATAAACTTATCAATATAGACCTACAAAGTTATCTTTCATGACAACGAATAATAAGAAATCTATGGTAACATCCTACCCGTAGTGGTAAATTATTCTACAGGAAAGGGTGCGAAGCATGGAAAATGAAGTATATGAAAAAGATTATGGAGAAGAATTCCGGGAGCGAAGCGATAAGTCAGAGGGGAAGGATTTTCTGGACACGTTGATGGAGGTTGGGTTCTTTCAGAAGTACCAAGAAGAAATGAATAAAATACCAAAGCGTGTGGTTCCAAAGGAAAAAGCAGATTATGAATATCTGCTTGGGGAGTGTGATGCTTATGTCCGGCAGTTCGGAGGAAGAATCCGGGGCGAGGTGGATTATCAGAAATGGCAGGCGACCATTGATCTGTACCTGGAGCATTTTGAGTTCTGTGACCGGGAGGCGTTGACGCTGTTAAAGGAAATCGCAGAGCGGGCGGAGAACGTGACGTTTTCTATTAAGGATGGGCTGCTCCGGATGTCGGTGTTCATTGGGTATTTTGATGAGGTGTATTAAAATAAAGGCTGCTGGCACATGGGAAAACTTCATGTATCAGCAGTCTGCTTAAAGAGCGTTTTGCAAAATGACGGGGATAGCTGTTATTCTTTGTTGGCGGGGTCGAATTTGTATCCATATCCAACTACAGTTTTAATGAAATTCAACCCATCTTCGTATGCTGCAGTTTTCTTCCTCACTTGAAAAACTGTGTTTTCCACAGCATGGAAGTGGTCGTTTGCTGCTTCGTGCCAGACCGATTCATAAATCTGTTCCTTTGTGAAGATAATGTCAGGGCTGGAATAGAGCAGATATAAAACATCAAATTCTTTTGGAGATAAGTATAAAGCGTGGTTGTCAATTTTCACCTCATGTTTTTGAGCGTTCATATAAAGCCGTGAGCTGATCCGCCGGATGCCATAAAACTCTTGCACAGCAATACAGTCCAGACGGATTTGTTCCAGTAGCAGGGTAAGATTGTCAAATTTCTGCGGAGTGCGCAGCCTTTTCATAAGTTGAATCTCCATCTCCAATCCATAGATATCCTTATTGAAATTCAGGAGATGGGTTTCCACAGATATTTTTTTATCATTGCTGATGGTAGGCTGGGGACCAATGTGCGTAATGCCGTAGTAGGTTTTATTTTCCAAAGTGGCTGTGGCAATATAAACGCCTTCGGGAGGAAGGGCTTTTTTGTCTGCGATTTTTAGATTTGCAGTCGGCATTCCAATTAGTTTTCCAATTCCACGTCCGTGTATGATGGTTCCTGCTGTTACAAAAACGGGGACAGGGCTGTTTGTTTTTTCCATAGACTTTGACCTCATATGATTTCATTCATGGACAGAATGAATAATGTACAGGTGACAATAACGAGCATTGAAAAAAGGAATAATCCAAGATGTCTCTTGCCAGAGGCATTGACGGGGGTGGCAAGGTATCCTGCTTTTCTCAGCGCTGTTATCACTGGTTTATATAGCAGAAACGTGAATCCAGAATTCAGTCCTGCCTTTAAGAGATTATATGGAAGAAATGCCGGGAGCAGCAGTCTGGCAACGGCTTCTCTGGGGTATCCCATATAAAACGGAGTGATGAGGTAATTCCACAGCAGCATGACAACAACCATTGTAAGGCTGCCAACGAACAATCCGGTAACAGCGCCTGCTAACGTATGCTTCTTTTTATAAATCAAAGAGGTGGTGCAGGCAAAGGAGCAGGTGGATAAGATATTCATTAAGCACCCTAATATGCCGGTTTCACTTATGGTTAACATTTCAATCAGAGATACAATGACGGACACAAAGCAAGAGGTCATCGGTCCCCAGATCAGACCTCCTAATGTGATGATGACATCTTTGGGATCGTACTTCAGAAAAAGCACGACGGGTATCCGACAGGCAGCAACGGCTATGTAGGCGATGGCGCACAGCATGGCAGTTGAGGTAAGCATTTTTGTTCTTGTATTCATTCAGATTTTCTCCTTGAAAAAAATTAACACCTTAAAGAATGTCTTTCAGGTGTTAAGGAATATTTACAGAATATCAAGAAACATATATTCTGTGATATGCACGATCTTCTTCTATCCAGACTATACTGTTGGTTTTGGAATTGCACCAAATCATGCACATATGTGCTTGCGGACTGTACCGCCAATCGGGAATTCTTGCCCATTGGATATCTTTTATCCAATAAGAGTCACCCTGCCCTGAAGACTTCTTATTCAGCTGTCGGAATCAATCATACCTCTTAAAATGCTGTAAGGCAATAGAAGAAGGGGATTTCGGAAGTATTTCGGAAGTATCAGAAGATGGAGTGGATATAGGAAAAAGATACTTCCATGGCGGATTCTTTTTAAGGGATTATTACTATCGCAGCAGTGGCATACTGCCTGTGAGCTTATTGACTTTTTTCTTAGGGCCACAGATAGCAAGACCGAAGTATTGCAGGGTGCTTTCTGACATGTTCCCCATTTTAGAAATAAATTCATCATAGGTTTTACAACCCTGTGCCAGATCGGAAAAGTCAACCACGGTCAAGTCCTGAAAGTCGGGGTGATAGAGCTTCTCACGGATTGCTTTAAGGATTTCCGGTGAGCCTTTCAAAATTGGTACGGGAAACTCAATGATGCCGAGATGCTCGTTTCCACTCTGGTCTGTAACATTCGCACCGACCACCTTCGGCATCTCTTTCCCCAGGGTGATTCCCATGATAGCCGCCGTATTTGCAATAATGCCAAGCGGCAGATTTTCGTCAATGACCATAACGCATTTTTCATTCTGTAAATCCATTTTAGATTGCCTCCTGTTTTTGTGCTTTTCCTCTGTATTCAGAAAGGAACAGTCCGATCAGTGCCAGGACCGTACCAATGCCGGACATCACGGTTACTTTTTCGTTCAGAATAAGAGTGGATGTGACAACTGTGATAACCGGAACTAAGTAAATGTAAATGCTTGTTTTGACAGCGCCCAGGACCTTCACAGCCATGTTCCAAGTGACGAAACAGAGTGCGGATGCGCCCAGGCCCAGGAAGATCAGATTTCCCAGGTAGACAGGATTTCCGAACCGTTCTGCTCCAATGCGGCAGTCAAACAGGAATAGCGCAGGTATCATAAATACGATCCCATAAGCAAATACCCGCCTTGTGGTCTGGATGGTGTGATATCCAAAACCGCTGATTTTCCGGGTAAGTACGGAGTAGCAGGCCCACACGACTGCCGCAGCTACGGCCAATAAGTCACCGATGGGATTTAACTGCATCTTCGCTCCGTTAAAGCTGATGAGGCAGATGCCGACCATTGCGACTACAAATCCGATGAAGAAATTTGCACGCAGTTTTTCTTCCTTCGTGAACAGATCGGTGAGCATTGCTGTGAAAAAGGGGGAAATGGAAATAATCACACCAACGTTGGAGGCCATTGTATAAGTCAGGGCAATGTTCTCCAGCAGATAGTACAGGCACACGCCACACAGTCCCGCCGCCGCAAAGACAGCTTCCTGCTGTTTGATAGTGCCTTTCATCCGGTGGGGATAGACGATCAGCAATGCCAGAAACCCCAGGATAAACCGGAAGAACAGGATTTCTATCGGTTCAAAATCCACTAACAGCACTTTGGTGGAGATGAAGGTAGTTCCCCATATCAGGATCGTTATCAGCGCCGCCAGATGCCCGGTTGCTTTTTTACTCATCCGGCGTTTCCCCCTTCTCTAAAAATATGTCACGGTAAAGGCCCGGAGCCAATCCGATAAATCGGTTGAAATAGTTCGTGAAATGACTCTGATCGGAAAAGCCTGTCTGCATGGCTGCCTCTATGGGAGGTATGCCCTGCTCCAGAAGTTTCTTTGCTTTGCCAATGCGTATGTTCTCTAAGTAGCTGTATGGCGTGACGCCTTTGGACTTGGTAAAGGCCCGGAGCAGTGTGGATTTGCTAAGACCAGCATAACGGCAGATCTGATCTAAATAAATCCGGTCTGCGAAGTGCTGCTCCATAAAATCGCAGGCTTTTTCAATTTCCTCCCGGCATTCCGGGATACAGCTTTCAAAGGGCTGCCCGTACCGTTGAATCAACAGAGATATGAGGAGCAGCAGATATTCTTCCTTACCGAACTCACAGGAACCTTTCATGACCAGTTCGTGGAGCGGATGCAGATAGCAGGTCACTTCTTCATCGAAGATCACGGTTTTGGAAAAGCCGGGGAGTTCCCTTCTCCCGGTCACTTCTTCTGCCAGGTCCAGCATGACTTCTTTGGTAATGTTAAATCCCCGGTAATCCAATGTGCCATCGTCACTCTGTACGCAAGCATGATTGTCTCCGGGATTGAACAGAAGAATATTGCCCTTTTTTAAGGCGTATTCCTGATTTCTACAGGACAGTACGCGGTGTCCATCTTCGATAAATCCAATCACATAATATTCATGGAAGTGGTTTGGAAATGGCTGCACGATTCCCTCAAAGCGATATGCCTCAATCCGAAGCTCATCATCATAAACCGCCGTCCTTGTTTGTTTCTTCATGTGTGTTCCCTCCTTGCTGTTCCTCATTGTAGCATTTCAAAATGCAAAAGGCTTGTAAAATATCTTCATTTTCTTCGGAACGGATAAAGACTACTGGATAGTTAGTAAAGGGTGTGGTATGCTGTTAGCAGGACATCAACACGAAAATAGGAACGTGAAAACTATGACATTGAAATGGAAGATAAGGCTGGCATATGAGTTGGAATGATGGGAGGTGCGTTTCATGGCGAACATCTTGATTGTAGAAGATGAAAAAAATATGCAGGACATTATTGCTGAATATATGCAGCGCGGTGGACATACCTGTTTTATGGCAGACGATGGTGTGGATGCGCTGCTGATACTGAAAAATAATCCTATGGATCTGATGGTACTGGATATTATGATGCCTCATCTGAACGGTTTTACCGTGTGCAAAATGGCAAGGGAAATGAGTAATCTGCCTATTATCATGCTGACTGCGAAAAGCAGCGAAGACGATAAACTGAAAGGGTATGAATTGGGTGCCGATGATTACATGACAAAACCATTCAGCCCCAAGGTGCTGCTGGCAAAAGCGAATGCTTTGCTGCGCCGTTCTTCTGTTGCCCCGGCAGAAACCATAAGTGCCGGTAAAATTTCCATAATTCCTGCCTCTCATAAGGTCTTTCTGGATGGGCAGGAAATCACTTTGACTCACAAGGAATATGAACTGCTCCATTTTTTCATGTCAAACCCCGGACAGATTTTCAACAGGGAGCAGTTGCTAAACCGGATATGGGGATATGATTTTGAGGGAACGACCCGAACGGTAGATACACATATCAAAACGCTGCGGCAGAAATTGGGGGACGAAAGCAAACATATTGTGACGCTTATCCGTTCCGGCTACAAATTTGAGGTGACAGTATGAAAATCAGTAATCATATGAATATATTTACCGTGCGGAAGAAAATACTACTGGCTTCTAAACTAATCGGCGTTATGCTGATTGTTTCCTATATGTTCTCTGCAAAGATGCCGATAGACACGGATATTTCCTTTGCCGTCTGGATGGTTTTCGTTGTCGTCCTGATCTGTGCGGTTGATTTATTGATGGCGCGTTTCATTTCAAAACCTGTTTCTGAATTGAATGAGGCTGCCCATCGCATGGCGGAACTGGATTTTTCCAATCCCTGTACGGTAACGGGGCTTGATGAATTTGGAGAGCTTTCTAGGAGCCTGAATCGCATGGGGGAAAATCTGCAACAAGCATTTGCGGCGTTGGAAGCTGCCAACGTGAAATTGGAACAGGATGTAGAACAAAAGAAACGGCTGCTAGCCGAGCGCAAAGAATTGGTAGACAATCTCTCCCATGAAATGAAAACCCCATTAGGCGTGATCCGGGCTTATACCGAGGGCTTACAGGATGAAACAGACGAGGAAAAAAGGACAAAGTATTCCGAGGTTATCATTGCGGAAACAGAGCGCATGAACTGTTTAATTACTACGCTGCTTGATCTGTCCGCACTGGAGAATGGTGCCACGCAGTTTCATCCGGAACGGTTTGACTTTGTGGAATTTCTGGAAACGGTTGCAGGGCGGCTTTTGATGGATATACCGGATGCTGATTTTGTTTTGCAGTATGAACTTCCGGAGCATCCCGTCTATGCTGACACTGATAAAGGCCGTATGGAACAGGTTTTAGATAACCTAATCGTTAATGCAAAAAGAAATGTCCAGCCGGGCGGCATTCTGAAATTGTCCTTGACAGAACATGGCGCGATGCTGGATTTCACTATTTTTAATCAAGGACCGTCCATCCCGCAGGAAAACCTTTCAAAAATCTGGACAAAATTCTACCGTGACAGAAATTCCCAATACGGCGGTTCGGGGCTGGGGCTTGCCATTGTTGCACAGATTTTGTCTATGCAGCATTTGGACTACGGCGCTGAAAACAGGGATGATGGCGTAGCGTTCTATTTTTCTATTCCCACGATAAAATGACAATCTGATATTTACAGACAGGCTTCTGATCTCCAAGAGGATAAGGAAGCCTTTTCTTTTTTCTCTCAATAGATTTCACAGAGGCTTCACACCGATCTCACATCGACTTCAACCCATTTTCTTATCTTTATCCCACAAAGAGGGAACACCCCTCAAAATAAGGAGGTAACGGTGATGTTTTTAGGCTTGGAATGGTATTGGTGGCTTGTGATTCTGGTGGCGCTGGTGATCTCTATCCCGTTCAAGGTAAAATTTATGAAATGGTGGAATGAACACCAGCAAGAAAAGAAAAAGGAGCAGCGCGGAAAATGGGGGGATGAAAATGATTGATGTAAAGGACTTGACATTCTCCTACGGGAAAGATAAACAGGCATTGCATGGCCTGAACTTCTCCGTGGGAGATGGAGAAATCTTTGGGTTTTTAGGACCGAACGGTTCCGGTAAGTCAACGACCCAAAAGATATTAACGGGTATCTTAAAAGGACATGGAGGTATGGTGTCTCTGTTCGGGAAAGACATCAGAAGCGCATATACACAAGAGTTTTTTCAAAAAATCGGTGTCCTGTTTGAGTTTCCCTATCTGTATGCCAATTTAAGCGCCCTTGACAATCTCCATTATTTTGCTTCGTTCTATCCTAAAGAACAGCTGCGGGATGCAGAAGAACTGCTGGACGAACTGGAATTTAAGCGGGACTATTTAAAGAAGCCGGTTTCTTCCTACTCAAAGGGGATGCGCCAGCGTGTCAGCATGGCGAGAGCTTTAATCAGTAATCCAAAGCTCCTGTTTTTAGACGAGCCGACCAGCGGCCTGGACCCCGCCGGAGCTGTCCTCTTTCGTAAGCTCATAGAGAGAGAACGGCAAAAAGGCACAACAGTATTTTTGACAACACATAATATGCTGGACGCTGATCTGCTTTGTGACAGGGTGGCATTTATCTCCAATGGAAAAATCGTGGCGTTGGACACGCCAGGAAATTTGAAAGAGCAGAACAGCAACCACAGCATCATCATTCACTATCTGTATCAGGGTAAGAGGGAGGAACAGACGGTTGAGGTCCCGGAGCTGAAAGCTGGTATCCCTTTCGTCTATGACGAAATTATCAGCGTTCATTCCCAGGAGCCGACTTTGGAGGATATATTCATCCGGTACACAGGGAGGAGGCTGTCCTGATGTGGAAAAGTTTTTATTCCCTCTCCATATAATCAAGTGTTTTTTCAATAAATTCAATACTTTTTGATACCTATC
>OLRU01000577.1_pt1 | contig 40770 bp, 37 predicted proteins | sample 1672961 | NCBI WGS metagenome assembly OLRU01 (sample SAMEA3136741, study PRJEB25190) | human gut metagenome | biome: human gut; feature: human-associated habitat; material: faeces | place: Austria | collected 2013
AGATTCCCTCTCTGTCCCATCTCTGAAGCGTTTTTACAGAAACACCTAATAATTCCGCAAAATCTTTTGGTTTATAATTTGTGATATTTGATGTGTCCATAATATACCTCCATAAGTATATTTAAACACATTTAATATCTTTTTGCAATATATTTAGTTACTTATATCATCCTCCTCAATATGATGGCGCTTTGCATAGCCGGTAAGCATCAGTGTCAGTGCACCGTCGCCGGTCACGTTGCATGCGGTACCGAAGCTGTCCTGCAGTGCAAAGATGGTAAGCATCAATGCAGTGCCGGAGCTGTCGAATTTCAGTATTCCGGTGATGATGCCAAGGGATGCCATGACGGTTCCGCCGGGAACACCGGGAGCTCCGATGGCAAAGATACCCAGAAGAAGGCAGAACAGAACCATGGTACCCGGCGTGGGAACGGAACCGTACAGGATCTTCGAAATCGCCATACAGAAGAAAACCTCTGTCAGAACGGAGCCACAGAGATGGATGTTTGCAAAAAGAGGAATCCCGAAGCTGACCAGATCCTTACGGAGTGGTTTTGCCTTGGAGGCGCACTGCAGTGCAACGGCCAGTGTGGCTGCAGAGGACATGGTCCCTACGGCAGTCAGATAGGCAGGACCATAATGGCGGACAACCTCCAGAGGATTTTCTCCGGAATAGATACCTGCAAGGATGTAAAGAAGAGCCATCCAGATAAAATGCCCGGCAAGCACCAGTACGATGATCTTCAGAAAAACAGGCAGCTGTCTGGTGATGGTTCCCTCGTAGGCAAGGCCACAGAAGGTAGTGCCGATAAATAACGGAAGAATGGGGATGATGATTCGAGCCACCAGAGAAAGAACGATTTTCTGAAATTCATCCAGGAGCCCAGTGATCAGCTTCGCCTTTGTCCAGGTAGCGGCAAGTCCCAGCATCATTGCAAAAACAAGAGCACTCATAACGGACATGATCTGCGGGATCTCCAGCTCAAAGATCACCTCCGGCAGCCGCTTCAGTCCTGCAGCATAGGAATGGATGGACAGATGTGGAATGATGAGAAAGCCAGAGGCTGTGGAAAAAAGCGCTGCGCCAACAGAGGAGCCGTAAGCGAGGACAACCGCAACACCCAGCATCAGCGAAGCATTTTTGCCAAGCCTGGTAATGGACGGAGCGATAAATCCCAGCACGATCAGCGGCACGCAGAAGGTAATGATCTGGCCCAGAATGTACTTGATAGTAACTGTGATATTAAGAACTGCCATGGAGATTCCGTTGGTGCTGTATCGGTTCAGGATAAGACCGGCTATGATCCCCAGGATCACAGCGACCAGCAGCTTAAATGGCAGACTGTTGAAAAAAGATGTTTTTTTCATTGGAAAACCTCCTCGGATAGTATAAAATAAAGCCAGAGTTTATTATAAAGGTATTTGATAAAAATCACAAGGAGGATGAAATGATTTATCTGGATAACGCGGCTACAAGCTTTCATAAGCCGGACTGTGTGCCGTGTGCTGTGGTGGAAGCCATGCAGCATGCAGGAAACAGCGGAAGGGGCAGCAGCGGCGAAGCAATGGCAGCCTCAAGGCTTATTTTTAATACAAGATGCCAGATCGCAGAGATGTTTGACGTATGGGGACCGGAATGTGTGGCCTTTACATCCAATGACACGGAAGCGCTCAATATCGCCCTGCAGGGAACACTTCATCCAGAGGAGGAAACTATCCATGCAATCTGTACGGAGATGGATCACAACAGTGTGCTCCGTCCGCTGTACCGCCTGGAAAAAAAAGGCATGAAGCTTACGATCCTGCCGGCAGACCGCAAGGGACGGATCTCCCTTACGGAGCTTGAAGCAGCCATCCGTCCGGAGACGAAGGTGATCGTCTGTACCCACGCCTCCAATCTGACAGGAAATCTCAATGATATCCACGCCATCGGTGAGATCGCACAGAAGCACCAGAAGCTTTTTATTGTGGATGCTGCCCAGACAGCAGGAGTATTTCCGATTTCCATGAAAAAAGATCATATAGATATTCTTTGCTTTTCCGGACATAAGGGCCTTATGGGCCCACAGGGCACAGGAGCCATCTGTGTCCGTCCGGGGGTAGCTGTGGAGCCTCTGAAGGTAGGCGGAAGCGGCGTCCTCACCTTTCAGAGAGAGCATCCGCAGGATATGCCGGAGACACTGGAGGCAGGCACCTTGAACAGCCATGGGATCGCAGGTCTTGGCGCAGCCATCAGCTGGATTACCGAAATTGGAACAGAACAGATCCGAAAAAGAGAGCAGCAGCTGATGTGGCGTTTTTATGACCAGGTAAAGGAAATTCCGGGAGTCACCCTGTACGGGGATTTTTCCAGGGAAGAACGCTCCCCTGTGGTGACTCTGAATATTGCAGGGATGGACTCGGCAGAGGTGGCCATGGTCCTTGATGAAGAGTACGGGATCAGTGTAAGAGCCGGCGGCCACTGTGCACCGCTGATGCACAAAGCACTGGGAACCGAAAAAACGGGAGCTGTCCGCTTTAGCTTTTCTTATTTTAATACGGAAGAAGAGGTGGACACTGCTGCCAGGGCGGTAAAGGAGCTTGCCGCGGAATAAACAGCGAAAGACGGACAGAAAGGACACAAAGCATGTATCAGACAATATATGATGTGGTAGAAAAAAGAGGGCGTGTAAAAACAGGGATCCTTCTGAACGGAAAGGATGCCGGGCTGAAATATCTTTTGGAAGAAAGCAGCTTTTTTTATCCGAAGAGAGCAGAAAGAAATAAAGAAGCAGAAGAATTCCTGAAGGCTTCCGTGGAAGCAGCTGTGGAAACCGGCGTTGTGAAAAACGGAGACCGGGAGATATTTGTGGAAACCTACGAGAAGAATCCCAGGCTGATCATACTGGGTGGCGGCCATGTTTCTCTTCCGGTAGCAGAGATCGGCAGGATGCTGGGCTTTCATGTAACAGTCATGGATGACCGGGAGGAATTTGTGACGGAGGAAAGATTTCCCATGGTAGATGAGAGAATCTTTGGAGATTTTGATACCCTGTCCGACAGGATCCCTCCCTATGAAAATGCCTACTATGTAGTGGTGACACGAGGCCATCTGGGAGATTCCGCCTGTGCAAGAGCGATCCTTAAGAGACCCTTTGCATATTTCGGAATGATCGGAAGCAGGACAAAGGTGCGGATCACCAGGGAAAAGCTCCTGAAAGAGGGCTTTATGGAGGAACAGCTGGATCAGATCCATGCCCCCATCGGACTTCCCATCGGAGGACAGATGCCGGCTGAGATCGCCGTGAGCATCATGGCAGAGATCGTGCAGGAAAAGAACCGGCATTTCCGCACCTACTGTGATGAGGAGGTGGAGGCAGCAGTACGCCGCAGGACACCGGGAACCATGGTCACGATCATCGAGAAGAAGGGCTCCTCACCAAGAGGAACTGGGAGCAAGATGTTCGTATTCCGGGACGGAAGCACGGCAGGAAGCATCGGCGGCGGAAAAGTGGAGTTTGAAGCCGGAAAACACGCAGTAAATATCCGAAATACGGAAACAAAGGTTTACGAGCTGGGACAGGGGGCAGGAGATCTGGGAATGATCTGCGGCGGAACTGTCCGGGTGCTTTTTGAGCCGGTAAATATGTGAAAGAACCGGCCAGGACTTGCATAATATTGCAGAATCGTGTATATTGGACGCAGAGAATTTTTTACCGGCGTATAAGGAGGAATCAGATAACATGAAGAAAAAATGTATTATGGCTTTGATAATAGGCGCGGCTTTCCTTGCACAGGGCTGTGGATATGAGGAAGGAACCGATGCAGTGGTAACAGTAGTAGATTCCACACCGACGCCGGAGCCCACAGAGAAGCCGAAGGCAACTGCAACACCTACACCAGAAGCAGCGGCAGCAGATTCCACAGCAGACGGAACAGCAGCGGCAGCGGATTCCACGGCAGACGGAGCAGCAGCGGCAACAGATCCCGCAGCACAGACAGCAGCTACGGAGCAGACCCCAAGCGGCATTAACGTACAGGCACAGGATGCTACTTACTATGCAGTGGAGGGTGTGAATTTACGTTCTGACGCCAACGCAGAGGCAGAATTTGTGGCAGGTGTCCTTTCCGGAGAATCCCTGAAGTGTACCGGTGTCTGTGACAATGGATGGATTCGTGTGGATTATAATGGCCAGACCTGCTACGCATCCGGTGATTATGTCAGCACAACACCGCCGGTGGGCGCAGTGGCAGCAGATACTACCGCAGAAGATACTACCACAGAAGCAGCACAGTAGAGCACAGACTACAGGCTTTGACCAGATCAGGGAAATCCTGATCCTGCTTTAATTGCAGATATCTCCTTGATATAATAAAAAACAGGCAACTGTATCCGATGAAAGAACATCGATACAGGTAGCCTGTTTTTTTGTTTCGGCATATAGTCCGTTCAGAACACAAGGATCATGCCAGCGGATCGTACCCGCAGATCATTCCGGATAAACAAGACGGTCCGGCTTGATATCGTAGAGAACCTCGTTCAGGAATTTCTTTGCCAGATATTTTGCCATGCCAAGGTTCATATCCAGATAATTTCCGCAGTCCTTGGGAGAAGCTCCCGGGATCTCACCCTCAAAATCGCGGATAAATTCAAACATCTCAATCATCAGCGGAACGATATCTCTGGATTCATAATCCCCGTTAAGAAGAAGATAATTTCCGGTACGGCAGCCCATAGGACCCCAGTAAATGACCTTCGGGCCAAATTCCTTATGGTTCCGCAGGAAGGTAGCTGCCAGATGCTCCATGGCGTGAAGCTCGGCTGTGTTCATAACAGGCTCCTCATTGGGAGAAGTCATACGGATATCGAAGGTAGTGATCACCTGATCTCCAACCGGATCCTTACGTGAAACGTATACGCCTGGCTGAAGCTTGATATGGTCAATGGTAAAACTTGTGATCTTTTCCATGTTGATTCCTCACTTTCTTATATGTACGGAGCCCATAATAAGCTCCATACATGATTTTAGCAGAGAACCGGAAGAGATACAAGGCAAAACAAAGGGAATCCTGCACCTGGTTCCGTGCAAAGTTGACTTTATGAAAAGATGATGTTAAACTGAGAAAAGCTTACAGGGGGGAGAGTGAAAAGCTCACCTGAAAATGCCGGAACAGGCGTTTTCGGGATCTGATAAGGAGGACTTATAAATATGAAACGTAAGGTTTTAGCCGTATTATTTGCGACAGCTCTTACCGCAGGAATGCTTTCCGGATGCGGAAGCACAGACAGTACTTCTGACAAAGCAGACCAGAAGGAAGAATCTCTGGAGAAAGAAACCTCAGAAGGACAGACTGGCGTAGATGAAGAGACAGCAGCCAATGCAGTATCCGAGGAGGAGGCTGAGGCGGCAGGCTTTTCAGACCATGAAGAAAGCGCCGATGATCAGGAGGCTTCCGGTGATGCAGCGGACACCTCACATGAAACCGAAGCTTCTGCAGACAGCTCCGCAGACAGTACAGAGGATACAGACAGCGCAGACGGAGAATTTTCCGATGGTTCCGAGGATGCACAAATGGCAGGAACAACTGTGATCGATACCAGCCAGCAGCTGACAGGAACCCATCATGCTGCCATCACTGTAAAGGATTATGGCGAGATCGATGTAGAGCTGGATGCAGACACCGCACCCATCACAGTCACAAATTTTGTAAAGCTGGTACAGGACAATTTTTATGACGGTCTGACCTTCCACCGGATCATTGACGGATTTATGATCCAGGGCGGAGATCCAAACGGAGACGGAACCGGCGGAGCAGAGGATACCATCAAGGGCGAATTTTCCAGCAATGGAGTGAAGAACGATATTTCTCATGTAAGAGGAACCATTTCCATGGCCCGCAGCACAGATCCGGACAGCGCAAGCTCTCAGTTCTTTATCGTACAGTCCGATTCCACACATCTGGACGGCGACTATGCTGCATTCGGACACGTGACCTCCGGGATGGACATTGTAGATCAGATCTGCAAGGATGCCAAGCCGACAGACGGCAACGGAACCATTGCAAAGGATCAGCAGCCGGTGATCGAGAGTATCCGTATGGTTGACTGACAGGAGGGAGAAGGATGCTGAAAGGGAAAACAGTGCTTCTTGGCATCACAGGAAGTATTGCTGCATACAAGATCGCATATCTGGCAAGTGCATTACATAAGCTTCATGCAGATGTCCATGTACTGATGACAGAGAATGCAACGAACTTTATCAATCCGATCACATTTGAAACACTGACCGGGAATAAATGCCTGGTGGATACCTTTGACCGGAACTTTCAGTTCCAGGTAGAGCACGTATCCATTGCCAAGAAGGCAGATGTTGTGATGATCGCACCGGCCAGTGCAAACGTGATCGGAAAGCTGGCCAACGGCCTTGCGGACGATATGCTCACCACTACGGTAATGGCCTGCAGATGTCAGAAGATCCTTGCACCAGCCATGAATACCGCCATGTATGAGAATCCCGTGGTGCAGGACAATATCCGGAAGCTGCAAACCTACGGATATGAGGTGATCACACCGGCCAGTGGCTACCTGGCATGCGGGGACACCGGAGCCGGAAAAATGCCGGAGCCGGAAACCCTTCTGGAATATATCCTGAAGGAAGCCGCCTTCCAGAAAGACCTTGCCGGCAAAAAGCTCCTGGTAACGGCAGGACCTACCCAGGAGGCCATCGACCCGGTCCGCTGTCTCACCAACCATTCATCCGGAAAGATGGGATACGCCATTGCAAAAATGGCCATGCTCAGAGGAGCGGAGGTTACGCTGGTAAGCGGACCTACTGCCATTGAGCCGCCCCTTTTTGTGAAGGTCGTACCTGTGACATCCGCCAGAGATATGTTCGAGGCAGTCACCGGTTTAAGTGATGAACAGGACATCATCATCAAGGCTGCCGCAGTGGCAGACTACCGTCCGAAGCAGGTCAGCGAAGACAAGGTTAAGAAAAAAGACGATCAGGTTTCCATAGAGCTTGAGAGGACAGACGACATTCTGAAATATCTGGGCCAGCACAAAAAGCAGGGCCAGTTCCTCTGCGGATTTTCCATGGAGACCAGAGACATGCTCCGCAATTCCAGAGCCAAGCTTGAGAAGAAAAACCTGGATATGGTGGCAGCCAACAACCTGAAGGTAGAAGGCGCCGGATTCCAGGGAGATACCAATGTCCTGACTCTGATCACACAGGACGAAGAAGTGTCACTCCCGCTTATGAGCAAGGAGGATGCAGCGTTAAAGATCCTGGATAAGATCCTTCTGCTTACCACAAAGGCAGAAGCATAGCTACAGAGCCGGTCAGAGAGCCGGTTTTAACAACGAAAAGCGGAACAAAAAGATCACCGCTTTCCATCACCGTATTGTATCCGCAGAAAACGCCGGGAAATGCTGTATTTCCGGAAATATTCACAGAGCGGAACGGTAACAAGGAGGAGAAGAAATGAAAAACAACAGATTTACAACAGCGCAGCTTACATTACTCGGCCTGATGGCAGCGATCCTTCTGCTGATGGCCTACACACCACTGGGATATCTGAACATCGGGCCACTGGCCATTTCCTTTAACGTGATCCCGGTAGCCATCAGTGCAGTCGTCCTTGGACCTGTAGGAGGAGCCGTGGCAGGTGCGATCTTCGGCCTGACCAGCTTTCTCCAGTGCATCGGAGTAGGCGGCTCCAGTGCAATGGGAGTTGTGCTTTTCGGTATCAATCCGGTATTTGCCTTTATCCAGCGCTTCATCCCACGTCTTCTGGACGGTATCTGCCTCGGATATATTTTTAAAGGCATGCGAAAGGTCAGCAATACCTATGTGGCATGTGCAGTAACCGGATTCTTTTCCGCATTCCTGAATACACTGTTCTTCATGGCAGCACTTGTAGGACTGTTCGGAAATACCGATTATGTAAAAAATCTGATGGGCGGTCATAACATCATCATCGGCTGCTGTCTTATGGTAGGGATCAACGCAGTATGCGAAATGATTTCCTCCACAGTGATCACAGGAGCAGTGGGAGCTGCACTTTCCAAGGCACATCTGATCCCATCTGCACAGATCAGTTGTAAGAAGACAAAAGCATAAAGACGGGGAAAATAAAATTATGATATTAGCAATTGATATTGGAAATACCAACATAGTCGTGGGCTGCATCGATGATCAAAAAACATACTTCATCGAGAGACTTGCTACCGTAAGAACAAAAACAGAACTGGAATATGCCGTAGATCTGAAAACCTTACTGGAAATCTACCACATCAAAAAGGCAGACATAGAAGGCTGTATCATTTCATCTGTAGTCCCGCAGATCACCAACATTGCCAAGCTGGCAGCAGAAAAGATCCTCAAAAAAGAAGTCATGGTCCTGGGACCAGGAGTAAAAACAGGTCTGAACATCATGATGGACAACCCCGGACAGCTGGGCGCGGATCTTGTGGCAGACGCTGTGGCAGGATTAAATGAATATCCGGTTCCGTTTATTGTGATCGATATGGGAACTGCCACTACAGTGTCGGTTGTCAACAGCAAAAAGCAATACATTGGCGGAATGATCCTTCCTGGCATCGGAATATCCCTGGATGCACTGACAGCCAGAGCATCCCAGCTCAGCGGGATCAGCATCGATGCCCCGAAGCATGTGATCGGGCGCAATACCATCGAATGCATGAAAAGCGGCGTGCTCTACAGCAACGCAGCAGCCATCGACGGGATCATAGACCGGGTGGAAGAAGAGCTTGGTGAGAAAACAACCGTGATTGCAACAGGCGGTCTTGCAAAAAAAATCATTTCTCACTGTAAGAAAGAAATTATTCTGGATGAGGACCTTCTGCTCAAGGGACTCCTTGTGATCTACAAAAAAAATAAATAAAAACAACAAAAAAATCAGCTGCCGGTGCAGGAAATACCTACCGGACAGCTGATTTTTTTATTACGCAAATGCTCTGCGGAAATCCTCAGGCACAGGTGCCAGGAAACACATAGGCTCCCCGGTGATGGGGTGTGCAAATTCCAGCTGGAAGGAATGCAGGGCCTGGCGTCCGATCCGGTCAAAAACCGGATGATACAGAAAATCCCCCGGCAGCGGACAGCCGATATACTTCATATGCACCCGGATCTGATGAGTCCGCCCCGTATCCAGATGCAGCTCCACAAGAGCATATCCGTTGCTGACCGCAAGACGCTCATAATGAGTCACGGCAGCCTCCCCTCGCTCAAAATTAACCTCCCTTGTGATCACAGAAGCATCCATTCTGGCAACAGGAGCGGAGATCGTCCCCCTTTCCGGCGGGATCCCGTCAGTAAGTGCAAGATAGGTACGCCGGATCTGGCGTTGCTTCATCTGGGCGGAGAGAAGAGCCCCGCTCAGAGGATTCTTGGCCAGCACCAGCACCCCGGTGGTATCCCTGTCCAGCCGGTTGATGCAGCGGTAGACAAAAGCCTTCCCCTGCTGCTTATAATACCAGGCAACACCGTTGGCAAGCGTATTCTCGTAGTTCCCGGCAGAGGGATGCACAGGCATATCAGCAGGCTTGTTCAGCACAAGGATATCCTCATCCTCATACAGGATATCCAAAGGCAGCGGCACCGGAATAATAGAAGGCTCCGCTCCGTCCCCGGTCTCTTCCGGAACAAGGATCCGAAGAACATCCCCCTCCCTCAGGACCGTTCTGCCAAAAGCCGGCTGCCCGTTCAGCAGGATTGCCTGCTCCGCCCGCTTCATAGTAGTCAATATATGTTTGGAAAACCCCTTCTTCCGAAGAAATCCAAGAACATTTTCCCCGGAATCCCCGGTTGAGATCGTATAGGTAATAATTCTCTCCATAGAAAAAATCCTTTTCTGAAATTTAGCAGGCCAAAAGCCAGATCACGCGGCCTGCGGGTATAGTATAGCATTTGGGGAGGGAAATGTCGAATAGGCATAAAAAAAGAGCTGGTACAAGAGGAAACATACTTGGACAGCTCGTGGATTATGGGATTTGTGTCGCTTATTATCTTCATTAGCGAAAAAGAGCTTGAAACACTGTTAAATGCTGTTTTTTTCGGCACAGTTGACCACGATTTTGACCACTAATAATTGGAAAGAAAAAGGAAAAAAGCTTGAAAAGTATTGATTTTACGCGGATTTACGCAAGAAAAAAGTGACCACTTTTTGTGACCACTAATGTTAGATTTCGATGATTATCAGACTGTTTATTTACTTTTTGATAGAAAACTGCTGCATATGATGCTTAAAAAACGACATTATTAGCATGCTTCATGTCTTTGGCACGCCTTGACAAAGGAAAATATCAATGGTATTCTTACATATGGCTGTAAAATATATCTTTTTTGGTCTGTGACTAATGAAGATATTAAGCGATACCTGACAGCAGAAAGAGATGCCATGAAAACAGGATACAGTATCAAAACATGGAAAATGCGGCTCTTTTGTCCGGAAAAGCAGATGATCGAAACAACCGAAGCCCTGTATCGGGAAGCCGTAGCCTTTTACTATGAGCTCCTGAAAGAAAGAGAAGAGCTCTGGGCCGAAAATCTGCTGACCATCCAGGGACATCTGGAAAAACTCACTGTTCCCGGAAGAGACGGAAGAGAACCAAAGTACATCCCGCCAGGCGGAAAGCTCCCCGTTTACTTTCGGAGATCTGCCATGAACAAAGCTGCAATGGCAGTAAAGACCGCTGCAAGCGCTGAAAGCTTCCCCGAAAAGATCGATGCCAATATCACCTTTTTCAAGGGAATGTACAGAGACCTGACAGACACCTCCGTAGTGCTGAAGCTCTGGAACGGAAAGAAATGGATCTGGGTATCCTGTGGACTTACAGGACGTCCCTTCCCCAAGGAAGCGGCGATCCTTTCACCAACACTGGTCCATGAGGAAAAATGGCTCATGTTCCATGTACCTGTCAAGCAGGAGAACTCCGATGCCCGGACAGCAAAGGAACGAATGCAGGAAGGCGCTAGAGTATGCAGCGTCCGCTTTACCAATACGGACAGCTTTGCAGTATGCACAGTTCTGGATGAAGAATCCAGGCAGCTGGCTGTAAAAAACTGCAGAGGTGGAAATGCATACCGACATCATTGCAAAGCTTTGATGAAAAAAGTAGAAGCATCCAGGGCATTTACCGATAAAGACAACGTCAGTCAGCCAAACAGGAAATATTACATGCATCTCAAGCACCTGAATGAACATTATGCACATCAGGTCAGCAAGGAGATCATGGATTTCTGCAAGGAAAATCACACCGGGATACTGGTACTGCCGGAGTATAATGAAGATTTTTCCAGGATATCCATGTACAGAAGCGGCAATTATTCGCCCCTTCACTTAAGTATCCGCATCCGGAATTATCTGAAATACAAAGCCTGGGCAGAAGGAATCCTGGTACTTGAGCTGCGCGCCGACGGAACAGAAAAGCAATGTTCCATCTGCGGAGCCACCGGAAAAAAACAGGGTAGCGTATTCATTTGCCAGAACGGCCATCAGGTCAACCGCTTCCTGAACGGCGCCCGAAACCTGGGCCGCAAATGCCAGGAAAGCTTCCGGAAAAACAATAAACCAAGTTAATAAGCGGCAGGAATGCCTCTTATATATAAATGCTGAGCAATCAGCAAGAGAGGAAGCGCCAGTGACGCCTCCTTTCCGGTTGAATACCGCCAGGCGGCCCAACGCAGGCGTCGCCGAAGAACTGTGCCTTTGTGGTGCGGGGTGTATTCGAAGTTATAAAAATGTGAAATGTGTGGAAGAATCGCTACGGATAGCGGTGCTTGCAGTGGCAATAAAAAAATAGGTATGAATAATTGGGCCAAACTGAGATTTGATTTTACTTTTGTGTTCATATAAGAACCATAGAGTAAGGATGGTATAGAGGAATGAATTTGAAATAGGTACAAGATATATGTTATCGATGTGATAATTCTCAATGTATACGGAAATGAATTCATAAAGAGACAAGTAGCTTTTTTATTACTATGAAATTAAATAAATTGATGACTCATGCCTATTAAGGAATATTATTCGGTTATAGAGGAGTTTGGGGTATGAAAATTTTGCTTTTAGGAGCAGCCGGCTTTATTGGAACTAATCTTACAATTGAGTTAGCTAAGAATACGAAAGATGAAATAACACTAATAGATAGAAATATAGATTTTTTTAATCCGATTATTAATATGAATTTAAACAATGTTCATATTGAAGAAGCGAGTTTGACGGTAGACATGGATTTTGATTCAATTCTTAAAAATCAAGAGATAGTTTATCATTTGGTGAGCACGACAGTACCAACAACTTCGAATCAGCATATATCCCAGGAACTAGTATCCAATGTTATCTTCTCTGCAAATTTGTTTGAGGCATGTATTCGATGTGGTGTTAAAAAGGTTGTGTTTATTTCTTCTGGAGGAACAGTATATGGCAGAGAAGCTGATTGTCCTCTGAAGGAAAAAACAGCAACGAATCCGATATCTTCGTATGGAATTCAAAAAATTACAATAGAAAAATTACTATATCTTTATAGATATATGTACGGATTAGATTATCGTATTATCCGACTTGCAAATCCGTATGGGCCATATCAAAGGCCAAATGGCGTTTTGGGAGCAGTGACAACTTTTACATATAAGGCGCTTAAAGGAGATGAAATTACAGTTTATGGAGATGGTTCTGTAGTACGTGACTTCATCTATATAGATGATGCAATTAGAGCAATTATGAAAATTGTTAAAGGTGAAAGTAAGCATAGAACGTTTAATCTTGGTTGTGGATATGGAACAAGTATCAAGAAAGTTCTCGATACAATTGAGAAAGCGTTGGGAATAAAAGTGAACGTTTCTTATGTAGAGGGACGTAAAGTGGATGTGCCTGTTAATTATCTCGATATTAGTCGGTATGAAAAATATTATGGTGCACTTAATCCAATTCCGTTGGAAGAGGGAATTAAAAGAATTTCGGATTTTATGAAAAAAGAATATGGTTTATAAAAATAAGAGTTAAGAGGATATAAGATGGAACGAGTTGCAGTTATAATGGGTAAAATGCATTCCGGCGGGAAAAAGAATCTTGTTATGGAGTATTATAGAAATATTGATAAAACAAAAATACAGTTTGATTTTTTCTGTGACACAGACTCGAATGCTATTCCAAAAGATGAGATTACTAAGTTGGGGGGCAGAGTGTATCAAATTGCACCATATCAGAACATTTTGAAAAATATGAGCCAGATGAAAACTATTTGCAAAAAGAATAATTATAAGATCATGCATGCGTATAACGGAACAATGAATTTGTTCTCAATGTTTGTTGGTTGGCAATGTGGAATTCCAATTCGTATTAGTGAAAGTATATCTATGGCGCACAGTGCTGATAAGAAAACAATACTCAAAAATATTTTGAAACCATTTTCAAAATTATTCGCAACTAACTTCATGGCGAATGGTGAAGTTTGTGGACGTTGGCAGTTTGGTGATAAGCTATTTGATGAAGGAAAAGTTAGAGTATTCAAAACGGTTATTAATACCGAAGCTAATAAGTATAACGAGGAACTCAGAAATGCAACTCGGGAAAAATATGGTGTTGAGGATAACATTGTAATTGGACATATTGGTCGTTTGACAGAACAAAAGAATACACTTTTCATTATTGATATCTTTAATGCACTGGTAAATAAAGAACCAAAAGCAAAGTTATTAATAATTGGCGATGGAAATCTTCGTGAAGCAATGATTGCAAAAATCGATGAATATGGGATAAAGGATAAAGTCCTTTACTTGGGAAGAAGAGAAGACATTCCTCAGTTTTATAATGCGATGGATTGTTTTCTGCTTCCAAGTTTATATGAAGGTTTGCCAGTTGTGGGTGTAGAAGCAGAAAATTGCGGACTCCCTATGTTTTTTTCAACAGAAATTCCAAAGGAATCTAGTGCGTGTGATGATTTGGGTGTCTTTATCTCGCTAGAAAAGAGCCCAGATGAGTGGGCTGATGAAATTCTTCAAGTTGTAAAGAAGAATATACCTATCAGAAAAGGAAAAACCGAAGAAGTAAAAGCGGCCGGATTCGATTCTAGTGTTGAGGCAAATGAACTGTTGAAGTATTATGAAGGTTTAATTGCTTCGATGAATTGAATTTTTGTTGGTGTTGTAAATTTAGGATTGAAGAAATTCGAGTGTGTTATTGACGAAATTGTATTGCTATAAAATGTTTTTATGCAGCAAGTTGGTAGTGTTGATTGCTTCAATTGATGACAAATCACGAGATTTCTACAATATAAAACAGTTAAATTCTATATTTATGCTTTGTTACGCAGAGGAAAGGTATGGTTTTAAAATTGAATAATAATCCATTGATTAGTGTTGTTGTACCAATATACAATGTTGAAAAATATTTAAGAAGATGTGTTGAGAGCATAAGATGTCAGACTTACTCTAATTTGGAGATTATATTAGTGGATGATGGATCCCCAGATAGTTGTGGGAAAATCTGTGATGCTTACAGGAATACTGATAATCGAATAAAAGTTATTCACAAAAAAAATGGAGGACTTTCGGATGCAAGGAATGTTGGCATAAAAATAGCTCAGGGAGAATACATCACTTGTATTGATAGTGATGATTTTATTTCGCCATTTTTCATAGATAATTTATGGACTGCAATACAAGAAAGTAAATGTGAGATAGCTACAAGCTGGTTTGTTGATTATTATGAAGGTGATGATATCACAGAGTCAAAAAAACTTGATATAAATGATGTACAAGTTTTAAATAAAGAGGAGTTCTATAAAAAACTTCTTTACCAGGATGGCGTTGAAATTTCAGCTTGGGGAAAGCTATACAAGGCAGAGTTGTTCAAAGGGGTTGAATATCCTACCGGAAAGCTTTATGAAGATATTCCTACTACATATTTGCTTGTGGAAAAGGTAACAAAAATAGCAGTTATCCCTAATATTGATTACTTTTATTTTCAAAGAAAAACAAGCATTGCTCAGGCAAATTTTTCCTTGCAGAAAATGGATGCTATAAATCACATGAATGATTTTAGAAATTTTATTACTGTAAACTACCCATTGCTAAAAAAGGCGGCAGAATGTAGATATTTTAGCGTTTTATGTAATATTTTATTTCAAATTCAAAGTCCCGAATTTAAACAGCAACAAGAAGAGTTATGGAATGAAATAAAAAAATATAGATATAGTGTTTTGAAAAATAGATACGGAAGAAAGAAAGCAAGAGTGGCGGCCCTTCTTTCATATGGGGGATATAAATTTTTGTATAAAATTTATGTAAGTACACAGAAGTCTGTTATTTGATGTATATTCACACTTGATGATAATATAAACGAAATCTAAATAATAAGTAATGTATCAAAAAGTAGAAGGAGAAGTTTGCTTAATGGAAATAAGGGCGACAATTGTATGTTGTTATAATCAAAAATCAATTTTTAACGAAATGATTCGCTCATTAAACGAACAGTCGGAAAAAGTGAAAATTATTGGGATTAATAATTCTGATGGAAGATTTTCGTCTTGCAGTGCGGCATTTAATTCAGTCATGGATCAAATCCACACAAAATATGTAATTTTTTCACATCAAGATATAATATATAATACAGATGATAGTTTATCACGCATAATTGATTACTTTGGGAAAATTGATTTATACGATATAGTAGGCGTAGTAGGGCGAAGCTCATTAACTAAAGAGAGAATTGGAAATATAAAACAGGGAAGGGACAAGAGACGAGCAGTTAGTGGAAAAGTAGAAGGTATTGAAAAATGTGATACCGTTGATGAATGCTTTTTTGGTGGTTATACGGAGTGCTTTAAAAGGTATCCATTTTCAGAGAAACTGTGCAATGGATGGCATATGTATGCAGTCGAAAGATGCTTGGCAGCATTAGAACGCGGTAATAAAGTATATGTTGTAGATGCTGATTTGACACATTTATCTGGAGGAAAAACAGATCACTCTTATAATGTAACATTTTATAGAATAAGTAAGAGATATAAAGCGACCGTAAAGTATCTGGCAACGACTTGTGAAGGTGCGCCAACAACAATGGGACTTCGAGAGCTATACTATATTAAGAGAGAACTTCATGTATTAAAAAGGGATTTTTTGCAAGCAAGAGGTATAAGATAATGGCAAGAAAATCTATTGCGTTAAATTCAATATTTAATACGGCATACAAAGGATTTACAGCGCTTTTTCCACTTTTAACTACCACATATATTGCTCGAACATTATTACCTGAAAAAGTGGGTCTTGTATCGTATGCTAATACTATAGTTGTTTACTTTACGACCATTGCATCACTTGGAATTCCTAACTATGGTGTAAAAGAAATTTCAAAATGCGGAGAAAACATTGAAAAACGAAGTAAAACATTTTCTGAGTTATTTTCTATAAATTTTGTTTCTACAGCTATTTGTATATTTTTGTATTATGTTTTTGTAAATCTGTTCCCATATTTTCAAAACCAGAAACCAGCACTTAATACAATGGGATTAATGCTAGTATTTAATTTTTTTAATGTTGATTGGTTCTATCAAGGAATTGAGGAATATGGAATTATAGCTACTAGAGGTATGGTTGTAAAGATAGTTTCTTTTATAGCCATGCTTTTGTTTGTTAAAAAACCAGAAGATTATCTAAAGTATGCTCTAATTCTTTGTATGGCAACAGCTGGAAACTATATTTTTAATATGGTAATCCTTAGAAAATTTGTTGTATTCAAAAGATATATTTTAAATGTTAGACATCATCTCAAACCAGTATTTATCTTACTAGCTTCTACGATTGCTACAGAACTATATATGGCTCTGGATACGGTCATGTTGGAGTATTTCCATGGTAGTTCCAATGTTGCATATTATTCTAATGCAACTAAAATTGTCAGAATGATTTATACAATGGTAATTGCTTTTGTAGCAACATTTTATCCTAGAATAGCATATTATATTCAAAACGATAAGAGAAATGAAAGTGATAAGCTTGTTGAAAAGGGGTTCGATATTATTTTGCTGATAGCCTTGCCATGTGCGTTTGGTTTAATGTCGACTGCAAAGTATATTATACTAATTTTGTTTGGAAATCAATACATGAATTCTATTCCTGTTTTGAAAGTTTCTAGTGGTTTGGTTTTTGTTTTTTCAGTAGCGTATTTGCTCGGACATGTTATCCTTATGGCATCTGGGCAGGAAAAGTATATTCTTAAAGCGACAATAATTGGAGCAATACTTAATGCAATACTTAATACATGCCTTATTCCGAAGTATGCAGAAAATGGTGCGATTATTGCATCTGTGATGTCAGAGGTAACGGTTACTTCTGTACTTATTTTTTATTCTAGGAAAAATTTCTCTATTTCAAAAGATAAATCTTTTGTTGGAAGTATTGGATTAAGTATTTTATTGATGATAATAGGAATCGCAGGGGTGAAAAAATATTTTCTATTTACAAATTCGATTGTTTTTCAGTTTATAGAAATTATTCTAGTAGCTGTTTTAATATATGGTGTAACTTTGATTTTGACAAGAAATAAATTGCTGATTGAAGCGAAAAATTTGATAGTTAGGAAAATATTGGGAAGGAGATAAATTGAAAATGGTGGCTGTAACAATACCTTTGGCGATATTGGGATTAATCATATATGCCTACTGGATATGGAATAAGTGCTCATTGGCCTTTCCATTCACGATAATTTTTTTGATTGAAATTGCATGGGGGATATTATCAATTATATGGATTGATAGTGGTATATATATTACAGAACAATTAAGAGATTCTTATACCACTGGAGCTGCAATAAGATACATATTACTTATGTTGCCATTTGCATTGGTATTTCCATATACTTTGCAAAAGAAAATATTACGTAAACAGTACAAAACTGTTAAATTTGAAATTCCAGGAGTCTCATTGGATAGTATTATTTGGAATTTATGCTTAATTTCTGTCGGATATATTTTCCTTGATTTAATGATTTCTGGTATACCATTATTAAGTAGTAGTGTTAATAAAATAGACTATTATACTAAATTTTCAAAACTTCCATTGGCGAGTACATTACATAATTTTATTATGCCATTTGCAATGTTGTTGTCAGGTATAAGATTTTCAAGAAGTATGCGAAAAAGTAAAGAATACTATAAATCATTAGCTGTAGCTGGTTCAATTATGGTTATTCAAATTTTAATGGATAATAAATTTTATGGATTATACGATTATGCAATTTGGTTTTCGATTCCTGTAATTGGAACGTATATAAAGAAAAAAATTGATGAAAAACGTGTAGCAAAAATCCCTTTTAAATATATTCTCATTACTTTGGTGATTTTAGGGATTCTATTAGGAATATGTTATAAACAATATGCACGATTAAACACAGATCCTTTTGCTGCACTTTTAAACAGAATTTTTTCACTTCAATCGCACACTTTTTGGGGAATTGATCTTTTAGCTCAAAAAGGAAAATTATCATTTGACTTTGATTGGATTTGTAAAGAAGTTTTAGCTGGTATTTCCGGAACCTCGTTAACAAATGGTGATTTTGGAATTGGGCGAGTGATGTATTTGGTAACTAAATCAACATATGCTTATGATATGTTAAGAAGTGGTGTGCAATTTGCAGGAAGCTTTTTAACAGTATCTCTTAGCTATGCGGGGTATATTGCTACTTTTGCATATTCTTTTATCATTGGATATATTACTGCAAGTATATGTGCAGTTTTTTATACCTATTTAAAAGGAAAAGATTTAGTCATGCTTTTTTTCTGTTTTTTATTATATAGAAGAATGTATGAATATTTTAGAGTTGGAAATCTTTCAATTATTTTGAGTTGGAAAATGGTGATACTCTTTATAATTCTTTTTGGAAGCACAAAAATAGTTTTGGGACGGCGAACTCAAGTAGAAACAACGATTTAAGGAGAAAGAATATGCAAATGAAAACATCTGTCATAATGACAGTCTATAATGGCTCTAAATATTTATTGGAGATGCTTGAATCATTGAGAAAACAAACTAGAGCTATTGATGAACTTCTCATATTTGATGATCGTTCAACTGATTCAAGCCAAATGATAATAAAGACTTATATTTCTAAATATAGGTTGAATAATTGGAAACTAGTTGTAAATAAAGAAAACAAAGGATGGGAAAAAAATTTTACAGATGGAATAAGTACAGCTACAGGAGATATCATATTCCCATGTGATCAGGATGATATATGGCATCTTGATAAAATTGAAAAAATGTCAACTGCGTTTGAAAATAATGATGACATTCTTCTTTTGGTATCTGGATATCATGCCTTCAGTGAAAACGGCGGGAAAATGGCTACTCAACAAAATGTACGGACGGAATCGGAAGATATAGTAAGTAAGATTGTATTTGACGAGAAATACTATCAAATACTCAGGCCAGGTTGTACAATGGCTTTTCGAAAAGAAATCATGCCTGCTTTTAAAACTTTATGGAAGGAAGGTACTCCGCATGATGCATTACTTTGGACGATTGCCTCGATACAGCAGAGATTATATTTATATCAAGGGACATTTATAGAATATAGAAGACATGATTCTAATGCGTCAAAGAATATATCACATGGATATAAATATAAAGTTAATGAGATAGAACGTACTGCATTAGTGAATGAATGGTATTTAAGTACATATGATGGGGATTTGCAAAAAAGAAAAACAATTGAATGTTGTACAAAGTGGTGTACTTTTAGAAAAAAACTTATTGTTGACAAGAAATTGGTTTACTGGATTAGATTGTGGCCTTTGAAAAAATATTATTTGAAACCTAAAAAGTATTTAGGTGATTTGTATTACTATCTTGTCAGATTGGGGATGAAAGAATGAAATTTGCTTATTTGATTATGGCCCATATGAGCCATATGTATTGGAAAAGCTTATTCGAATGTTAGATTATCCGGATAATGACATATACATTCATATAGATGAAAAATCGCAGTTGATCAACAAAGATGCTCTTTACACAAATTCGGCACATTTGGTAGTAATACCGTCTCGAAATGTGACGTGGGGAGGAGTAAGTCAAGTAAATATTGTTTTAGATCTTCTTGCAGAAGCACTTAAAACTCAACATGATTATTATCACTTGATTTCTGGTGTAGACCTTCCTTTGAAAAAGCATTCAGATATGGTGGCATTCTTTGAGAATAACAACGGAAAAGAATTTATAGGTATTACACCGAATTGGGCAGAAAGCCCTTCCATTGCTAAAAGATATGAGTTACATTGGTTTTTTCAAGATAAAATTGGGAAAAAGAAAAATATTCTTTGGGTGCTATCAAGAATTATCACAAAAATTGAAATGATGTTTAGGTATAAAAGATATAAGAATGAGAAAATTCATTTTTATGGTGGGCCAGGATGGTTTAGTATAACTGGAAAAGCGGCAACTTATATATTGAATCATGGAGAATGGGCAAAAAATCGCTTTAAAGAAACAATATGTGGCGATGAAATCTTTATACAGACAATTATTGGAAATAGTGCTTTTGCTGAGAATATCTTTAATAAAGAAAGTGGAGATTCGTATGCTGAATGTTTAAGATATGCTAGATTTAATGGGCCTTCACCATTTGTTTTAAATATCGCGGACTATAATGTATTAGTTAATTCTAATTGTATTTTTGCCAGGAAATTTGGAACATCATTACCAGAAGAAAAAGAATTGGTTGATAAGATATTTGACATGTACAAATAGCACCGAATCTATTTTATTCAAAGTAAAATTAAGTAAGGAATACTTTCTACTACGATTGAAAAAATAAATATCATTATGAGAGAATAGCTGAAATAAAAAATAGTTCCGTGTAGACTGAATTCCAGAGAGAATTGAAAGTTTACACGGCATATTTTAAATGCTAATATATAGTTTATAACGAAAATAAGACAAACAAAAAAAGGAGTACAAGAAAAATGAACCTATCAAAAATACACCACATCGCAATCATCGTATCCAACTACGAATCCGCAAAGGATTTCTACGTAAACAAGCTTGGCTTTTCCATCATCAGAGAAAACTATCGTTCAGAGCGCAGGGACTGGAAGCTGGATCTGCGTGTGGATGAACACACGGAGCTGGAGATTTTTGCAGAACCAAATCCACCGAAGCGGGTGAACCGTCCGGAGGCTTGTGGTCTGCGTCATCTTGCTTTCTGTGTGGAGAGTGTGGAGCAGACGGTGAAAGAGTTGGCGGAGGTCGGAATCGAATGTGAGCCGATCCGTGTGGATGATTTTACCGGCAAGAAGATGACATTTTTTCATGACCCGGACGGATTGCCGCTGGAGCTGCATGAGTAAGAGGATTGGAACAAATGATATTTCGTAAGGCAGTAAAAGATGATTTTGACAACATAAAATCTCTGTACTGGGAGCTGATCGACCAGGAGCAGGGGGATCCATCGTTTCCACATTGGAAGAAGGGTATCCATCCTTCTGATGAAATGCTGCATAACAGTATTGATAAGAAAGAACTGTATGTTCTGACAGATGGCGGCGAGATGACCTTCAAAATGTATGCGCTGGTTTTGTGATCTATGGGTGAGAAAAGAGCGTATAAACCAAGAAAGCCCGGAGGTGGCCGCAGGAAATCAAAGCCGGAGTATGATGCCGAGAAGATCCTTAAGGAGCTGATGGATTCTGCTGTTGTGCTTTATGATGCCGGGATGTCTTTGCAGGCCATTGCTGATGAGCTGGGTCTGAACCCGATCAAGGTTCGGAAGCTGCTTATCACGGCTGGTGTGTATGTATCGGATATGGCGGAGAAGGTGCAGGTGACCTTTGATGATTTCAGAAAAACACAGGATCATAAAGCTGCTGTCCTTTCAACTGCAAATGCTCTTGGCCTGTCCAGGTCCTCTGTTACTTCATATCTTCCGTACAAAAAGGGTGTGTATTTTCCAGGTACAGCACCGGCAGATAAGATCAGTGTTGGAGCCGAGCGGCAGCGGAGGTACAGAGCGATGAAGCGTTGGAGGAATGCCCCAACAGAAGAAGGATCAGCAGATGTTCGTATAACAGCGAGATCAAAATGAAATAATGGTTGACAGAACTGGGAAAGAACGTACTGTTCGAGCAGGGCTTGCATATGTTGCATGAAGTAAAACAGCCATCAACTTGTTATTTGCTCTGTGAAATGATAAAATCAAAATAAAACAGGTGAGTTGTAACCTCGTGCTTGAGGAACAGCTTCAGAAAGGAGTCTGAATAGCATGGGAAGATTTGTGAACCCGGACAACAGTGCATTTCAGGTTGCTCTTAACTCCAGAATATATGTGGATAAGACTGGCCTGATCGAGTACACAAACAGTGTTCTTGATACAACAAATGCTTATATCTGCAATAGTCGGCCGCGCCGGTTCGGAAAATCTTATGCAGCTAATATGTTGGCTGCGTATTATAGCAAAGGCGCAGATTCTGAGCAGATGTTTTCTGGATTGCAGATAAGCAGGGAGGCCGACTTTAAAAAGCATCTTAACAAGTATGATGTGATCCGAGTGACTTTGGAACATAATTGTATAATAAAAAACACAAAATACAAAGACTGCCGCAGGTTTCGCGCCTGCGGCATTTTCCAGTTTGTACAAAAAACACAGAAAATATATTGGAAAAAGAGCGGGAAAAGGGTATAATGTCAGAGAAAGTGTGATTGATAAAATACAGACGTTTTTTTCTGCTTTGTCAGGTCATAAATAAGTGAGGCGGAGGATGTAACAATGGAACAGCAGCATATGTTTACCAACCGGATGATCCGTAATCTTCTGGTGCCGGTGGTGCTGGAACAGATTTTGAATTCGATAATGGGAACCGCAGATACCATGATGGTCAGCAATGTGGGATCTGCGGCTCTTTCTGCGGTATCGTTGGTGGATTCCATCAATGTGCTTCTGATCCAGGCTTTTTCGGCGCTGGCAGCGGGAGGCGCCATTGTCTGCGCCCAGTATATCGGACAGAGGAATTATGAGAAGGCGAATATGTCTGCCAGGCAGGTGCTTTTTATCATCACAGCGATCTCTGTAGTGGTGTCTGCAGTCTGTCTGATCTTCCAGAAGCCGCTTTTGAGGCTGATCTTCGGTGCGGTGGATGCGGATGTTATGCGTGCATCGGAAACCTATTTCTTTTTCACGGCACTGTCATTCCCCTTTATTGCGGCTTATGATTCTGCGGCTTCGATCTTTCGTGCCCAGGAGAATACCAAGGGGCCTATGGCCATCTCCATGATCTCCAATATCATGAACATTGGCGGAAACGCGGTTCTGATCTGGGTTTTCCACCTTGGTGTTGCAGGAGCGGCGATCTCCACACTGGTTTCCCGTATTTTCTGTGCAGTGGTTGTTCTCTGGCAGCTGCGTAAGGATCGTCAGCCTGTCGTTGTGAAGGATTACCTGAAGATCCGACCGGACTGGAGCATGATCGGACGGATCCTGGGACTTGGGATCCCTTCGGGAATTGAGAACAGTATGTTTCAGCTTGGAAAGCTTGCCATCCAGTCTACGGTTTCCACACTGGGAACAGCAGCCATTGCAGCGCAGGCAATGACCAATATCCTTGAGAACCTGAATGGTATCGCAGCCATCGGAGTAGGTGTGGGCCTGATGACCATCGTAGGCCAGTGTCTTGGTGCCGGTCGCAAGGATGAGGCGGTCTATTACATAAAAAAACTCTGCGTCATTGCAGAGGCAGTTATTATCGTAAGCTGTCTGATCGTGTATATTTTGGTCAGACCGGTGACGATCCTTGGCGGAATGGAGAGTACCAGTGCAGAAATGTGCATCCACATGATCACATGGATCACCATCGTAAAGCCTGTGGTATGGACAATGGCGTTCGTGCCGGGGTATGGTCTTCGTGCAGCCGGTGATGTGAAGTTTTCCATGATCACCTCCTGCTGTACCATGTGGGCATGCAGGTTCTGTCTCTGTGTTTTCCTGATCCGTGTCCTGGGCTTCGGGCCTATGGGTGTCTGGATCGGAATGTTTGCAGACTGGACTGTTCGTGGGATCATTTTTACCTGGCGTTTCCACAGCCGTAAATGGCTGGAGCACAAGGTAATCTGAAAAGGAGGGCATCGTATATATGAAGAATGGACTGGAAGACCAGTATGTCATAAAAAACAACAAGCGCCTCCGTTATGGCTACACAACAGGTTCCTGTGCAGCCGGGGCAGCCAGGGGTGCAGTCCGGATGCTGCTTTCGGGAGAGACTCTTTCCGAGGTAGAGCTTGATACCCCAAAGGGGATCACTCTCACGTTACAGCTTCACGATATTACCCGGGGCGAAACCTATGTCTCCTGTGCGGTACAGAAGGATGCAGGGGATGATCCGGATACCACCAATGGGATCCTGGTCTATGTAAAAGCGGAGAAGTTTTCTGTTTCAGCGGCAGAACAGGACGGGGAGGAACGGAAAACAGAGAGATCCCGGCCTCAGATCATCCTGGACGGAGGGGTCGGTGTGGGGCGTGTCACCAAGCCGGGACTTTCCCAGAACGTGGGCGAGGCGGCAATCAATCCGGTTCCCAGAGCCATGATCCTGCGGGAAGCCGAAGAGGCGGCCCAGGAATATGACTACGAGGGCGGTCTGAAGCTTACCGTATCCGTCCCTCAGGGGGAGGAGATCGCGAAGAAAACTTTTAATCCCCGTCTTGGCATTCTTGGCGGGATCTCCATACTTGGAACCAGCGGGATCGTAGAGCCCATGAGTGAGAAGGCTCTGATCGAAAGCATCCATGTGGAGATGAAGCAGCATTTCTGCCAGGGAGAAGATTTTATCCTGGTGACACCGGGGAATTACGGTGCGGATTATCTCAGGGAGCATATGTCCATTCCCTTTGAGAACAATATCAAGTGCAGCAATTATGTAGGAGAGACCATTGACATGGCCATTGATATGGGCGTAAAGGGCATTCTTTTTGTGGCTCATATCGGTAAGTTTGTAAAGGTTGCCGCCGGGATCATGAATACCCATTCCCACTGTGCTGACGGAAGGATGGAGGTTCTCTGTGCAAGTGCCATCCGTGCAGGGGGCTCTCTGGAATGTGCCAGAGAGATCCTGGAGGCGGGGACTACGGATGAGGCGCTGGCTGTTCTTGACAGCTATGGTATCCTGAAAGAGACTATGGCTGTGGTCATGGAGAAGATCCAGTTTTATCTGGACCACAGATCCTATGAGCAGATCCTTCTGGGTGCTGTGGTGTTTTCCAATGTATACGGACTGCTGGGGCAGACCCGGGATGCAGAGGAGCTGATCCATAAGATACAGGAGCAGGCAGTCGGGGTGGATGATATTTCATGACAGGAAACCCCGGTCCGGATGGAATTTTTTTAATTTCAAGACAAAATTTGATATAAATAACAGACAGGTTTTATCCTGTCTGGAAAATATAGTTAGGAGGAAAGAAATATGGCAGGTAAATTATATGGTGTAGGTGTAGGACCGGGAGATCCGGAGCTTCTTACCTTAAAAGCACTTCGTCTTGTAAAGGAGGCAGAGGTGATCGCACTTCCGGGACAGGTTCCGGAGGATACGGTAGCGTTTAAGATCGTGGAGGGGGCTTATCCGGAGCTTGGAAAGAAGGAGCTTCTTGCAGTTCCTTTTCCGATGTCCAAGGATCCTGAGGTGCTGAAGAGCTATCACGATGCAGGAGCAGAAAAAGTCAAGGCTGTCCTGGACCAGGGGAAAGATGTGGTATTTCTCACACTGGGAGATCCTACCGTGTATTCCACATATCTCTATATCCATCACAGACTTGTGGCTCAGGGCTATGAGACGGAGATCGTCTGTGGCATCACATCCTTCTGTGCAGTTTCCGCCCGTCTGAACACCGGACTTGTGGAGAAGGCAGAGCCTCTTCACGTGATCCCGGCTTCCTATCAGATCGAGGATGCGCTGAAGCTTTCCGGTACCAAGGTCCTTATGAAGGCCGGAAAGAAAATGAAGGATGTGAAGGCGGAGCTTCTTTCTCAGGGGGCAGAGGCCATGATGATCGAAAACTGCGGAATGCCGGATGAAAAGATCTACCGGACCGTGGAGGAGATCCCTGAGGATGCAGGATATTATTCCCTGATCATTATCAAAGAAAACAAAGACAGAAGAGAGGAATAGATTATGGTACATTTTGTAGGAGCAGGTCCGGGAGCACCGGATCTTATCACAGTAAGAGGTAAACAGTATCTGGAAGAGGCAGATGTGATCATCTATGCGGGATCTCTTGTAAATCCCCAGCTTCTGGAGTATTCCAAGGATGTGTGCACCATCCATAACAGTGCAAAGATGACCCTTGAGGAAGTGATCTCTGTTATGGAGAGAGCAGAGGCTGAGGGTAAGATGACCGTTCGTCTCCACACCGGCGATCCATGTATCTATGGTGCGATCCGTGAGCAGATGGATATCCTGGATGAAAAGGGAATCCCCTATGATTCCTGCCCGGGTGTCAGTGCCTTCTGCGGAGCTGCATCTGCACTGAACCTGGAGTATACACTTCCGGATATTTCCCAGAGTGTGATCATCACAAGAATGGAAGGAAGGACACCGGTGCCGGCAAAAGAGAGTATTCAGTCCTTTGCCGCTCATAATGCGACTATGGTTATTTTCCTCAGTACAGGTATGCTGGAGGAGCTGAGCCGCAGACTGGTGGAGGGCGGATACCGTGAGGATACACCGGCTGCCATCGTCTACAAGGCAACCTGGCCCGATGAGAAGAAGTTTATCTGTACAGTGGGTACTCTGGCGCAGACAGCAAAAGAGAACAAGATCACAAAAACAGCGCTTATGCTGGTAGGCGATGCGGTCAATGCTGCAAGCTATGACAGATCCAAGCTGTATGATCCGAGCTTTACCACAGAGTTCCGTGAGGCTACGAAATAAAATATGAACATTTCCATCATTTGCTTCAGTATGACAGGGCTGGAGACAGGGGAAAGGCTTCAGAGGGCTCTGGAAAAAGAGGGTGAGAGTGTCACCCTTGCAAAAAAGAGCCGTTACCTTCCGGATCCGATCTCTGTTTCCACCTCCCAGTGGGCAGGGGAACAGTTCCGGACAGGAAAAGAGGGTGTGATCTTTATTGGCGCCTGCGGGATCGCAGTGCGCAGTATCGCACCTTACATTGCCGGAAAAAAGACGGATCCGGCTGTGCTGGTGATCGATGAGTGTGGAAAATTTGTCATTGCTCTTCTTTCCGGACATCTGGGCGGAGCCAATGAGCTGGCTCTTCGCTGTGCCGGATATCTTAAGGCGGTGCCGGTTGTGACAACAGCCACAGATCTTCACAGCCGTTTTGCAGTGGATGTTTTTGCAAAAAAGAATGGCTGTGCTATTTTTCATATGAAGGCTGCAAAGGAGGCTTCTGCAGCCCTTCTTGCGGGAGAGAGCGTTGGCTTTTACAGTGAGTTTCCATGGGATGGAGAGCTGCCGGAGGGTCTGGTGCTTTGCGGGAAAGACGGAAGGCCCTCAGCTGCAGCGGATCCGGAGAATGGTGAGAAAGCCGGTGAGGCACCGGAAACAGGTATTGCGGTGACGATCCACAGAGGTTGCCTGCCCTTTAAAAATACAGTCCATGTGGTGCCGCCCTCTGCAGTTCTGGGAATGGGCTGCCGCAGGGGAAAGGATGCAGCCTCCATCCGGAAGGCGGCAGAGGAATGTCTGAGAGAATCGGATGTTTACAGAGAAGCACTGAGAGCCATTGCCAGTATCGATCTGAAGAAGGAAGAGGTGGGACTTCTTTCTCTGGCAGAAGCCTGGCAGCTTCCGTTTCTGACCTTTACAGAGGAAGAGCTGAAGGCAGTGCAGGGTGAATTTACCCCGTCACAATTTGTAAAAAAGATAACAGGTGTAGAGAATGTCTGTGAGAGAAGCGCGGTTCTGGGTTGCGGACAGGGTACACTGATCAGAAAAAAAACAGGCCGGGACGGTGTGACCACCGCCCTTGCAGCCGGAAATCGGAGGATACGTTTTGAGTAAGATTTATGTTGTAGGAATTGGCCCGGGTGCGTATGACCAGATGACTGGAAGAGCGATCCGTGCATTAAATGAAAGTGATGTGATCATCGGTTACACGGTGTATGTGGATCTTGTAAAGGAGTATTTTGCAGGCAAAGAGTTCATGACCACACCGATGAAAAAAGAGGTAGACCGCTGTGTACTTGCTTTTGACGAGGCAAAAAAAGGAAAAACCGTTTCCATGATCTGCAGTGGTGACGCCGGTGTCTATGGCATGGCAGGTCTGATGTATGAGGTGGGAGAAAACTATCCGGATGTGGAGCTGACCATTATCCCGGGTGTGACAGCAGCCACAGGCGGCGCCGCAGTGCTGGGTGCACCGCTGATCCATGACTTCTGCCTGATCAGCTTAAGTGATCTTCTGACTCCGTGGGAGAAGATCGAGGCAAGGCTTCTGGCAGCAGCACAGGCGGATTTTGTGGTATGCCTTTACAATCCGTCCAGCAGAAAACGTAAGGATTATCTTCAGAAGGCTTGTGATCTGATGATGAAATACAAGTCCCCGGATACTGTCTGCGGCACGGTTGCCCAGATCGCACGTGACGGCGAGACTGCACAGGTTATGACACTGAAGGAACTCCGTGATACAGAAGTGGATATGTTTACTACCGTATTTGTGGGAAATTCACAGACTAAGAATGTAAACGGCAAGATGGTAACACCAAGGGGATATAAGAATGTATAAAGCCATTGTTTTTGCAGGGACCACCGAGGGCTATGCGCTCTGTGAGTTCCTTGCGGAAAATCATGTTCCGGTCTATGCCTGTGCAGCTACGGAATATGGCGGCTCCCTTCTGAAGGAAAATGAATTTCTCCATGTCAGCGCCGGAAGGCTGAAAACCGAAGATATGGAGGAGCTTTTCCGAAGGGAAGCGCCGGAGATCGTTCTGGACGCCACTCATCCCTATGCAGCAGAGGTGACAAAAAATATCCGGACTGCCTGTGAGAACGGAAGCATCCGCTATCAGCGTGTCCTTCGCCCGGAGGGGGAGAAGAACAGGGAAGCCATCTATGTGGAAAGCACGGAGAAGGCGGCAGAACTTCTTTCCGGTACAGAGGGGAACATTTTTCTTACCACAGGAAGCAAGGAGCTGTCTAAATTTACAGTGATCCCGGATTACCAGGAGAGGCTTTTTGCCCGGGTGCTGTCCATCCCTTCCGTGATCAGCTCCTGCGCGGAGCTGGGGATCGAGGGAAAGCATCTCATCGGTATGCAGGGGCCATTTTCCACAGAGATCAATGAAGCCATGCTTCGACAGTTTCAGTGCAGCTATCTGGTCACCAAGGATACCGGTCTGGCAGGTGGATTCCCGGAAAAGATGGAGGCTTGTCAGCGCTGCGGCGTCACACCTGTGATCATCGGAAGACCATTGCAGGAGGAGGGGCTGTCCCTGCCGGAAGCAAGGGTATTTCTGGCAAAGCTGTTCGGCCTTACCCTGTCACAGAGGATTTCTCTTGTAGGCATCGGCATGGGTGCGGAAAAAACCCTGACTTTGGAAGGAAAGAAGGCCTTTGATGAGGCGGAGCTTCTGATCGGTGCAAAGCGTATGACAGATGCCGTACAGATGCCGGGGCAGATGGTTCTCCATGAGTACCGCAGTGATAAGATCGTGGAGTATATCAAGACACATCCACAGTACCGTACCGTTGCCATTGCCCTTTCCGGCGATGTGGGCTTCTACAGCGGCGCAAGGAAGCTGATCGATCTTCTGGATGGTGATGTCCAGGTGATCTGCGGGATTTCTTCCGTTGTCTATTTTATGGCGAAGATCGGTCTTTCCTGGGATGATGCCAGAATCGTCAGCGCTCATGGAAGAGACTGCAATCTGATTGCCCTGATTCGGCATAACCCCAAGGTTTTTTCCATTCTGGGAACAGAGGATGGGGTGGCTCGTCTGGCTTCTCGTCTGGTTGCGTATGGAATGGGTGATGTGACCCTTTATGTGGGTGAAAATCTTTCCTACGAAAATGAAAAAATCTTTCATGCCAGTGCAGCAGATCTTACAGAATACCGGGGCGATGCGTTAAGCGTGGTAACTGCGTGCAATGAAAAGGCAGTACCTTTGCCCGCAGTTCACGGGATCTGTGATGAGGAATTTCTCCGTGGGAAGGCGCCTATGACAAAGGAAGAGGTGCGTACGGTTTCTCTGTCCAAGCTTCGGCTTCAGGAGGATTCTGTCTGCTATGATGTGGGAGCGGGTACAGGCTCGGTTTCTGTTGAGATGGCGCTTCGTGCCTGGAAGGGGCAGGTCTATGCCATCGAGAAAAAGGAGGATGCCCTTGCTCTTCTGAAGGAGAACAGGCGGAAATTTGCCACAGACAATCTGGAGATCGTGCCGGGTACTGCACCGGAAGCAATGGTGGAACTGCCTGTTCCGACACATGCCTTTATCGGCGGGTCTTCCGGAAATATGAATGAGATCATCCGGCTTCTTCTGGACAAAAATCCAAAAGTACGGATCGTGATCAACTGCATCACCCTGGAGACGGTGACGGAAGCCATGAATGCCATACGAGATTTCAGCCTGACGGATGTGGATATCGTACAGCTGTCTGCGGCAAGATCAAAATCTATCGGAAGGTATCATATGATGATGGGTGAGAATCCGATCTATATCATTTCCTGCAGCGGAAGATGGGAGGAGATTTAGGTGAAGATCCCGAGAATACTTCTTGCGGCAGGTGCCAGCGGAAGCGGAAAAACCCTGATCACCTGCGGGCTGCTTCAGGCGCTGGTGAACCGTGGCCTTAAGGTGGCTTCTTTTAAATGCGGCCCGGATTACATAGATCCTATGTTCCACAGCCGTGTGATCGGTACAAGATCCCGAAACCTGGATACGTTTTTTACAGATGGAGACAGAACCCGGTATCTTCTGGCAAAGAACGCATCGGACTGTGAGATCGCAGTGATGGAGGGAGTCATGGGGTATTATGATGGTGTAGGAGGGATCACCTCCAGAGCCAGCGCCTATGATCTGGCCTCCACCACAGATACACCGGCGATCCTGATCGTAAACAGCCGTGGCATGAGTGTTTCCCTGGCTGCCTATGTAAAGGGCTTTCTGGAATACAAAAAGGACAGTCATATCTGTGGCGTGATCTTTAATCAGATGTCTCCCATGCTGTATCCCAGGATGAAGAAGCTTCTGGAAGAGGAGCTTTCCGTAAAGGTGCTGGGATATGTTCCGAAGGTGGAGGACTGTGTGATCGAAAGCCGTCATCTGGGGTTGGTGCTTCCGGAGGAGATCCCGGAGCTGAAAAGCCGTCTGCAGAAGCTTTCCGAGGTACTGGAGAAAACCCTGGATATCGATGGGATCCTGGAGCTTGCAGGGGAAGCACCGGAGCTTGCGGCACCGGAGACGGAAATGCTGATACAGAAGGATACTGCCTTCGGATACCGTACAGAGGAAAAGGTGCGGATCGGTGTGGCGGATGATGAAGCCTTCTGCTTTTTCTATGCGGATAATTTAAATCTTCTGGAGCAGATGGGAGCGGAGCTGGTACGTTTTTCACCCATTCATGACAGAGAGCTTCCGGAGAATCTGGACGGGCTTCTTTTAAGCGGCGGTTACCCGGAATTAAACGGGGAGGCGCTGGAAGAAAATCAGGAAATGTGCACCCGGATCCGGGAAGTTATCCTGGATGGAATGCCTTGTCTGGCAGAATGTGGCGGATTCATGTATCTTCATCAGGAGATGGAGGATATGGAAGGAAAGCAGCGCAGAGTCTGCGGGGTGATCCCTGGAAGGGCTTACCGGACACCGAAGCTGAACCGGTTCGGCTATATCACCCTTACGGAAAAACAGGATACCGGACTTGGTGAGATCCCGGCTCATGAATTCCATTACTTTGACTCCACAGATTGCGGAGAGGATTTTCATGCGGCAAAGCCGGCATCTAAAAGAGGATGGGATTGTATCCATGACCGAGGCAGGCTGATGGCAGGATTTCCGCATCTTTATTATTACGGAAATCCCAGGGTTCCGGCACGCTTTCTGAAGAACGCACTGGAATATAAGAAAGAACGGAGGCAGAAAAAAGATGCTGAAATATAGTCTTCCTGCACTGGTCATAGGATTTGTGCTGGATCTTCTGATCGGAGATCCCAGATGGCTTTATCATCCGATCTGTGTCATCGGCAATCTGATCGCAGTGCTGGAAAAGGTGATCCGGAAGATTTTTCCGAAAAATCACGGCGGTGAGCTGACAGGAGGCTTTCTGATCGTAGTGCTTGTCTGTCTGTTCAGCGGCGGGGTGCCGCTTCTGGTGCTTTATTATCTTTACCGGTATCTGCCGGTGACCGGATTTGTGCTGGAGGTTTTCTGGTGCTATCAGCTTCTTGCCACCCGTTCCCTGAAAGATGAGAGTATGAAGGTTTATGACCGGCTGAAAAACGGAACTCTGGACGAGGCACGCTATGCGGTGTCCATGATCGTAGGCCGTGATACCAGAGAGCTTACGGAAACCGGCGTGACAAAGGCTGCTGTGGAAACCGTTGCGGAAAATGCATCCGACGGCGTGATCGCCCCCATGCTTTATATGGCTATCGGCGGGGTGCCGCTGATGTTTTTGTATAAGGGTATCAATACCATGGATTCCATGCTTGGATATAAAAATGACAAATATCTTTATTTCGGCCGTATTGCGGCAAAGCTGGATGATGTGGCCAATTATATCCCTGCCAGGATCTCCGGATGGCTGATGGTGGCAGGAACTGTTTTTACAGGAATGGATACAAAAAACGCGGCAAAGATCTACAAACGTGACCGGAGAAATCATGCAAGCCCCAACTCTGCTCAGACAGAGGCTGCCATGGCCGGAGCGCTGGATGTACAGCTTGCGGGAAATGCATATTATTTCGGGAAATTATATGAAAAACCCACGATCGGGGATCCGATCCGCCCGGTGGAGCCGGAGGATATCAAAAGAGCTAACCGGCTGATGTACGCGGCATCCATACTGGGGGTGGTTGTATTTGGACTGCTCAGTGCGGGGATCCGGTTCGGGTTATTAAGGTAACAATAAATACAGACAGGAGAATGACCAATGACAAAACACATACATGGAGGAGACGTATATAAACATAAAGACTGCCTGGATTTTTCGGCAAATCTGAATCCTTTGGGAACACCGGAAAGTGTGAAGCAGGCCATTATCCACAGTCTGGATCATATTGCACAGTATCCCCAGGTGGGATGCGGCGTTCTCAGGGAAAGGATCGCAGAATCGGAAGGGGTAAAAGCGGAAGAGGTAATATGTGGTAACGGAGCAGCAGAAGTGATCTTTACGCTCTGTCATGCAGTAAAGCCAAAGCGGGCTCTGATCCCGGCGCCTACTTTTGCGGAATACGGACAGGCTCTGGCCAGCACTGGCTGTGAGCTGGAATATTACATGCTGACGGAAAATGACGGTTTTGTGCTCAGTGAAGCATATCTGGATATCCTCCATAAGGGACTGGATATGGCTTTCTTATGTAACCCCAACAATCCTACCGGCATGCTGATTCCCCACAGGCTTCTGAAAAGGATCCTGGAAAAATGCAGAAAGCTGGATATCCTGCTGGTGGTAGATGAGTGTTTCCTTGATTTTGTAAAGGAACCGGAAGAGTATTCTCTGAAGCGTTCTCTTTCCGGGTTCAATAATCTTTTTATCCTGAAGGCATTTACAAAAAGATATGCCATGGCCGGTGTGCGGCTGGGCTATGGCCTCTGTTCTGACAGAAAGCTGCTGGAAAGGATGGAGCTCTGCGTTCAGCCATGGAATGTTTCCACCATGGCCCAGGCAGCCGGGCTCCAGGCACTTACAGAGACGGAATATGTAGAGGAGGGAAGACAGCTTGTTTTTCGGGAGGCACAGTGGCTGAAGGATGAGCTGGCCCGCATTGGGTATAAAGTATTTCCGTCGGAAGCAAATTATATTTTCTTTAAAGGACCGGAGGAGCTCTTTGACTTCTGTCTGCGCAAGCGGATCCTGATCCGTGACTGCAGCAATTATCCGGGTCTTACAAAGGGGTATTACCGGATCGCGGTAAAGCGCCATGAAGAAAATGTAAAACTGATCGAAGTACTTGAGGGAGGTATATTATGGCAAAAGCAATAATGGTACAGGGAACCATGTCCAATGCCGGAAAAAGCCTGCTGGCTGCGGGACTTTGCAGGATCTTTAAGCAGGATGGATATCGTGTGGCTCCTTTTAAATCACAAAATATGGCACTGAATTCCTTTATCACAGAGGATGGTCTTGAGATGGGACGGGCCCAGGTCATGCAGGCAGAGGCAGCCGGGATCCGGCCGTCTGTCCTGATGAATCCGATCCTTCTGAAGCCTACCAATGATGTAGGCTCCCAGGTGATCGTAAACGGAGAGGTTCTTGGAACCATGAGTGCTAGGGATTATTTCAAATATAAGAAGACCCTGGTCCCGGATGTGATGAAGGCGTACAACGCTCTTGCAGCAGATAACGATATCATTGTCATCGAAGGTGCGGGAAGTCCTGCCGAGATCAATCTCAAGGATGAGGATATTGTAAATATGGGTATGGCAAAGATGGCCAAGGCACCGGTCCTTCTTGTGGGAGATATTGACCGTGGAGGTGTTTTTGCCCAGCTGATCGGTACGGTGGAGCTTCTGGAGGACGATGAGAAGGCTATGGTAAAGGGGCTGATCATCAACAAATTTCGCGGAGATAAGACTATTTTGGACCCTGGTGTTGTCATGCTTGAGGAAAGAAGCGGGATCCCGGTGGTGGGTGTGGCGCCTTATCTGGATATCCAGGTGGAGGATGAGGACAGCCTGACGGAGCGTTTTGACCGGAAGCAGGAAGCCGGTGTCATTGATATCGCAGTGGTCCGTACACCAAGGATTTCCAACTTTACGGATTTTAATCCTTTTGAGAGCATTCCCGGAGTTTCTCTCCGCTATGTAAAACACCCGAGAGATCTTCACTCTCCGGATATGATCATCCTTCCTGGAACCAAGAACACCATGGGTGATCTGATCTGGATGCGGGAAAGCGGAATGGAGGCAGCGGTTCTCAAGGAAGCCTCCAGAGGCAAGCTGATCTTTGGTGTCTGCGGCGGCTATCAGATGCTGGGCGAGACCTTAAGCGACCCTCATGGAGTTGAAAATGGCGGTTCCATGAAAGGAATGGGACTTCTTCCCATGGAAACGGTATTTGCCGAAAAGAAAACCAGGACCAGGGTGCAGGGGCATTTCGGTCAGCTGTCCGGTGTGTTTGCTCCTCTTTCCGGTGCGGAGATCGAGGGCTATGAGATCCATATGGGCGAAAGCATCCTGAAGGACAATGCAGGAACAGCCACGAAGATCACAGACAGCGTCAGCGGTAAGAAAAAAGAAGAGGGTGCTTTTGCAGGAAATGTGTGCGGAACCTATATTCACGGCGTTTTCGATAAGGAAGCATCTGCAGAGGCGATCATCCGCGTGATCGGCGAGAAAAAAGGTATTGATGTGGAAAATATGACAGGCGTGGATTTTGCGGCATTTAAGGAACAGCAGTATGATATCCTGGCTTCAGAGTTGCGGAAGCATCTGGATATGAAAAAAATCTATGAGATACTGGAAAACGGGATTACGGAGGAAGAATAGAAATGAAAGTTGAGCTTGAAAATGTAAAACCCATGGAGATTGAAAAAAGAAGCTTTGAGATCATCACAGAAGAGCTGGGGGATACTCCCCTGATCCCGGGAACAGAGCTGATCGTAAAACGCTGCATCCACACAAGCGCAGATTTTGATTATGCAAAAAATCTCTGCTTCTCGGAGGGTGCAGTGGAGATGGCCATGGACGCCATCCGCAACGGTGCCTGCATCGTCACAGATACCCAGATGGCAAAGGCCGGGATCAACAAGCGTGCACTTGCCCGCTACGGCGGTGAGGCTTACTGTTTCATGTCCGATGAGGATGTGGCTGCCCTTGCAAAAAAGAACGGGACTACCAGAGCCACAGCCAGCATGGACAAGGCCGCAGAGATGGATAAAAAGCTGATCTTTGCCATTGGGAACGCACCTACCGCACTGGTACGTCTTTATGAGCTTATTGAGAACGGAAAGCTTTCTCCTGAGCTGATCATCGGTGTGCCGGTAGGCTTTGTGAATGTTGTGCAGTCCAAGGAGCTGATCATGCACGCAGATGTGCCTTATATTGTGGCAAAAGGACGCAAGGGTGGAAGCAACATCGCTGCGTGCATTGTAAATGCCCTGCTCTACATGATCGATAACCGGAGAGATTAGGAGCCGGTAACCTCCTTCAGAAGCTGACAGGCAGGCAGAAAATCCTTGGATGGAATGGAGGAGCAGGAGAGGACCAAGGTGACCTCGGCTCCGTTTTCTCTGAGAACCTCCAGTCCCAGACCATGGTTCCGGGCTCTGTCTGTCAGTTCACTGCCTGTGAGAGAACAGGGGAGAGTAAGGGCAAGGCTGGTTCCTGCGGCTCCTGTTTGGATCTGGCAGTCCTGGCCGAAGGTTTCCCGGACAGCCTGGGAAAGAGCCTTCAGCTTCTGGGAATAAAGGCGGCGGAGCTTTCTTGTCTGGGAAGCCAGATGCCCGTCGCGGATAAACTGGCAGAGTGCGATCTGTTCTGCCTTGGAAGCAGTCTGATTATAAAAGGCTGCTTTTTTTGTATATTTTTCCCGGAGAGAGCGTGGCAATACCATGAAGCTGACACGGATGGAGGGCAGCAGCAGCCTGGAAAAGGAACCGATATAGACAACGTTTTCACCACCTGCAAGACCGAAAAGTGAAGGCGTCGGTTTCTGGAAATAAACAAATTCGTTTTCGAAATCATCCTCAATGATCAGATGGTCATCGATCTCCGCATGACGGATCAGCTCCAGGCGTCGTTTTACCGGCATGATCTCGCCCCATTTCGTCATGTGAGCAGGAGAAACATAGATCACATCGCAGCTTTTGTCCCGGTAATGGACATCAAAGCCGTAATCCTGAAAGATGGTGCTGCATGTGGTGAAGGACGGTGTGGGGAACGAAACGGTTTTCCGTTCATGGATCAGAGGGCAGAGGATCTGGAGAAGGGGCTGGAGACCGGCCCCTACTACAATGTCATCCGGGGAGCAGATCACATTTCTGCGTTCCCGGATATAGTCTGCGAGAACCTCCCGGAAATCGCTTTCACCCTGGGGTTCGCCATAAGAAAGCATACGGTCGCCCTGGCGGAGGGCGCTTTTGATGTAACGCTGCCACAGATCAAAACGGAAGCTTTCCCGGTCAACACCGGAAGAGGCAAAATCATAAAGGCAGGGCGTGATATCCTTATCCTGTTTTTCGGGGGTAAGCAGATGCTGCTTGGAAGCAATGCCGGTGACATAATAGCCGCTCTGTGCCCTGGCGATGATATAGCCGTCTGCTGCCAGCAGAAGATAGGCATTTTCGATGGTGGTACGGCTCAGCTTCAGCTCCTGGGCGCATTTGCGGAGGGAGGGCATTTTGCTTCCGGGAAGGAGACGGCCTTCCAGGATCAGCTTCCGATAATAGTGGTAAACCTCCAGATAAAGGTGTTCTTTTTTGTGTTCTGCAGATATATTTAACATAAGTATGATGATTTCCTTCCAAAAATGATTGCGTAAACCTGACAGTTCATTCTATAATATTACAGAAAAAAACTCAAGACTGGAGAATTACCATGAAAAAAATAGCAGTGATCAATGATCTTTCCGGGCTGGGGAAATGTTCACTGACAGCAGCGATCCCGGTGATCTCGGTGATGGGAGTCCAGGCGTGTCCACTTCCCACCGCTGTTTTAAGCAACCAGACCGGTTATGAAAGTTATTTCTGTGAGGATTTCACAGAGCATATGGAACCATATATGGAGCAGTGGAAAAAAAGAGGATTTTTCCCGGATGGGATCTATACAGGATTTCTTTCTGATGATAAGCAGGCAGACAGGATCCTGAAATTTATGGATGCGTTTGCAGGAAAGGATACTTTGATCCTTACAGATCCGGTGATGGGGGATGACGGCGCGGTTTATCCGATCTATACAGAAGAACTCCGCAGCCGGTTCTGCGAACTGACACGTCGTTCCTATGTGATCACACCGAACCTTACGGAAGCCCTCCTTCTTCTCTACGGAAAAGAAAAAATGGAGGAGATCTGGAATAAACTGCAAAAGGTATCAGAGGCCCGGCGGATGGAAGAAATCCGGGAGATCGGGTGCGGACTTGCCCGGAAATTTTCACTTCCTGCCGTTGTGATCACTGGAGTGGATCACAGGGAGGAGGGGCAGCCTCTGAAAATGGGGAATCTTGTCCTGGAAAACGGAAACAGCTCCTGGGTATTTGCAGAGAAATCCGGCGGAAGCTATTCCGGGACAGGAGATCTTTTTGCATCCGTGCTCAGTGCAGGGCTGGTAAAAAGATATTCCATGAAAACCTGTGCAGAGCTGGCCGTGGACTTTATCTCGGCATCGATCCGGGATGCGGTGGAGGAAGGAACAGACCGTAACGATGGTGTATGCTTTGAACAGCATCTCGGCATGCTGCTTCCATAAAAACATAAGGGGATAAAAAAGAGCTGACCGTCAGGCCAGCTCTTCCCATTTTTCATAAAGCTCTTCCAGTTCTTCAGCGATGGCTGCTTTTTCGCGGCTCAGCTTTGTACATTCCGCTACATTGGTGCAGACATCCGGAAGGACCATAGTCTCGTCGATCTCGCTGTCTCTTGTTTCCAGCTCTTCGATACGGGCTTCGACTTTTTTCAGCTCGGCTTCCCGTTTTCGTTTCTTTGCCTGTTCTTCCTTCATCTGCTGCCAGGAAAGCTTGTTCTCGGAAACCGATTTTTCTTCGGCAGGTGCCTCCGGAGAAGTGCTTCCCGGTGCATAGGTACTGGTCAGCTCCTCCTTCTTTTCCAGATAGTAATCATAATCACCGATGTAATTTACCACTGCTTGGTTTGTCAGCTCCATGATCCTGGTCGCAGTCTGATTGATAAAGTAACGGTCATGGGATACATAAAGGACTGTACCGGTGTAGCTGACTAGTGCTTCCTCCAAGATCTCCTTGGAAGCAATATCCAGATGGTTGGTAGGCTCGTCAAGGATCAGGAAGTTGGCTTCGGAAAGCATCAGCTTTGCAAGGGAAACACGGCCTCTTTCTCCACCGGAAAGTGCGGAGATTTCCTTGAAAACATCATCTCCGGTAAAGAGAAATGCAGCAAGCATATTTCGGATCTCGGTCTCTGTGAGAGTCGGATAAGTATCGGAGATCTCCTGGAAAATCGTCTTGTCCATATGCAGAACATGATGTTCCTGATCGTAATAACCGATCTGCACCTTGGAACCAAGGGAAAATTTGCCGGCATCTGCCTCAATAAGACCGTTGATGATCTTCAGCATGGTGGTCTTTCCGGTTCCGTTGTTTCCGATCAGTGCCACACGCTCGCCGCGTTTGATATCAAAGGAGATATCGGAGAACAGGGTCTGTCCCGGAAAGGCCTTGGAAAGCGCTTCCACGTGGAGCACATCGTTTCCGCTTAACACCCGTGGTTCCAGCGAGATACGCATCCGGTCCTGGAGCTCAAGAGGCTTTTCGATCCTCTGTACACGGTCCAGCATTTTTTCACGGCTTTCCGCACGCTTGATGGATTTTTCACGGTTAAAGGATTTCAGCTTGGCGATAACGGCTTCCTGATGCTTGATATCCCGCTGCTGATTTAAGTATGCCTTGTACTGTGCATCACGAAGCTGAGCCTTCTTGAGAGCATAGGCAGAGTAGTTGCCGCTGTATACGCGGGTCTGTCCGGCTTCGATCTCAATGACCTTGGTGACTACCTTATCCAGAAAATAACGGTCATGGGAGACGATAAAAACAGCTCCCGGATAATTCAGAAGATAAGTTTCCAGCCAGGAGATGCTTTCCATATCCAGGTGATTGGTTGGCTCATCCAGAAGCAGGATATCCGGCTTGGAAAGAAGCATCTTGCCCAGCGCCACGCGGGTTTTCTGACCGCCGGAAAGAGTTTCGATCTGCTTGTCATAATCTTCCTCCGTGAAGCCGAGACCCTTTAAGACACCGGTCAGCTCACTTTTGTAAGCGTATCCGTTCTCCAGCTCAAACTGATGGGTCAGGCGGGTATAGGTTTCCATCAGACGGTTCAGCTCATCACCGGTCACCGTGTTCATTTCCTGTTCCATATTGCGGATACGGCGTTCCATATCGATGATGTGCTGCTTGGTGGTAAGAAGCTCCTCGTAGATGGTATGATGTCCGTGGATATCCTGGTACTGGGCAAGATAGCCGATATTTTTATCCCGGGCAAGCACCACGGTACCGGAATCAGCAGAAAGCTCCTGCATGATGATCCGCAGCAGTGTGGTCTTTCCTGCACCGTTGCATCCGATCAGAGCAGCCTTTTCACGGTCTTCAATGTGAAAGGATGCATCATTTAAAATTACTTTTTCGCCAAAGGCCTTGCATATATTCTGACATGATAAAATCATAAAAACTGTCCTCCTGTATAAAGAATCACCCCTGTTTATGCCTGAACAGGGAAAAATCCTCCACCTATTATAACGGAAACTGCCGGGATTTCAAAGAAAAAATCAATTATTAGAAAAATTATAAAGAAATTTGTACAGAATAGACAACTTTAATTGACAGGAAAATGTCAATTCGTTATAATTAACCTAGTGTAAGGTAAGGAGGAAAACTATCGTGGAGACAAAACAAATCTCGAAAGCGGTGATTAAGCGTCTGCCACG
>OLRU01000586.1_pt1 | contig 40393 bp, 43 predicted proteins | sample 1672961 | NCBI WGS metagenome assembly OLRU01 (sample SAMEA3136741, study PRJEB25190) | human gut metagenome | biome: human gut; feature: human-associated habitat; material: faeces | place: Austria | collected 2013
CACGCCTTTCTCCGGGCTTTTGCCCAAAACCTGCTCCAGCACATAGCCGCCGTCTTCGCCTTTTTCCGCAGGTCCGCTCACTGCACTGGAAGCGCCGGCGCCCGCCAGCTTCGGCTCTGTGGCAGGCGGCTCTGCTGCAAAGGCCACCGCGCCCGCGCTGAACACAGCGGCCGCCAGCGCCGCAGCCGTGAAGGAAGCTTTCTTTTTATTCATGATTGCTCTCATCCTTTCTCCACTGGTTTTCTGAAAAACAACTGCAAAAGGGGCCAAAGGCACCGCGCTGCGCTTCGGCGCAGAGAAGGGCGCGCGCATAGGGCGCCCTCTCTGCGCCGCCCTGTGCGCACACGACAGCCTCGTCGCACGCGAATTCAATGTCCCTGTTTGCCAAAATAAACAGCGCCCACACCGCCGGGGAATACCAGTGCAGGCACACAACCGCCGCGAACAGCAGCTTTCGCAAAGCATCAAAGCGCACGATATGCATGCGCTCGTGCGCCAGCACATAGAAAAGCTGCTGCCCCTGCCATTTGCTTTCCGCAGGCAGCACCACCACCGGGCGCAGCACCCCATAGGTGAAGGGCGTAGCGCAGGCGGCCGTTTTCACCCGAAGCGGGCGGCGCACCGGCCATGCCTGAAAAAAGGCCTGCACCTGCCCACAGGCACAGGGCGCGGCGTTTCGCAGCCGCCAAAGCGCCGCCGCATACACTGCCAGAAAATAGATGCCCAGGGCGCAGGCGCCCGCCAGCCAAAGCTGTGCCCACGGCAGGCCCGGCGCAGCCTGCGCCGCCTGCCCGCCGCCCAGGCCGACCCCTGCATGGGACGGCCAAAGTGCCCACGCGCCTGTAAAGCGCACCGGCACCAGCAGGCGCAGCGCCGCCACGCACCACAGTGCAGGCCACAGCCTGCGGGGCACGCGCCGCTTTGCTGCTGCGCGGAGGCATATCACCAGTGCCGCCATCAGGGCGCCCTGCAGGCCCACGGAAAAATAGCGCGCAAACAATGCCTCCGGCAGGCTCATGGCTTCTCCTCTTCCTGTGCGGCCGCCACCATAGCCTCCAGACGCGCCAGCTCATCCTTTGAAAGCCGTTTTGCGCCCAGCAGCGCGGCAAACAGCCTTTCGGCCGAGCCCTCAAACAGCTTTTCCAGCAGCGCGCCTGCCGCGCTGCGCTGCACCTCCTCCTGCGCCACACAGGGGGTGCAGAAAAAGCCCGGCTCTGTGCGGCGCACGGCGCCCTTCTGCACGCACCGGCGCAGCAGCGTATAGGTGGTGTTCGCGTTCCAGCCCCAGGCAGCCGTCATCTCTTCGGCCACCTGCCTTGCCGGGCAGCCGCCTGTGCGCCACAGCACCTGCATCACCTTCAGTTCGGCATCTCCCAGCTTTTTTTCCATTCAGGCCTCCCCTTTCGCAAGACAATTGTGGTAACCCCAATATACCACTATTGTCTTATCAAAGTCAACCAGAGCTCTTGTCTTTTCACACAGTTTTCAAAAAAGACCGCCCCGGCTTACAAGCCGGGGCGGCCCTGAATACGCATCCTTTTTAGCGTCATACGCCCATGGTGCTCGTCTCCGGCAGCGTGGAACCGCCGTCGATGACAAACTGGGCGCCTGTGAGGTAACTTGACTCATCGCTGGCAAGAAAAGCCGCCAGCTCGCCCACCTCCATGGGGTCCGCCAGGCGGCCCAGGGGAATGGAGGCGGCAATGCCGTCCACCACGCTCTGCGGGTTCTCCGGGCAGGACTGGCGCGCCATGCCCTGCACCATGGGGGTGAGCACATAGCCCGGGCAGATAGCGTTTACATTCACATAGGGCGCAAACTCGCGCGCCAGCGCCTTGGTAAGGCCCACCAGCGCGGCCTTGCTCATGGCATAGGCAGCTTCGCCGGGGTCTGCCACCATGTCGCCCGTGACGCTGGACATGATAACCACCCTGCCCCACTTGCGCGCCACCATGCCGGGCAGCACGGCCTTGCAGGTGTTCCACGCGCCCTTCACGTTGATGTCCAGGTGAGCGTCGCGGTCTGCATCGCTCTGGGTGAGAAAATCGCCCAGGCAGCAGATGCCAGCGTTGGACACAAGGATATCCACCCCGCCGAACTCCTGCACAGCCGTTTCATAGCCCGCCTGCACGCTGGCCATATCCGACACGTCCATTTTCACGGCAATGGCCTTCGCGCCGCTTTCACACAGGCTTTGCGCCAGCGCCTGTGTTTCGCTGCCGCGCGCCGCCAGCACCAGATTTGCCCCATGCTTTGCAAAGACTCTTGCAATGCCCTCGCCGATGCCCTTGGAGGCGCCCGTGATGAGCGCCGTTTTCCCCGTCAGTTTTCCCATGTTCGCCCTTCCTTTCACGATAAATCAGAATTCTGCGTCCACCAGCTCGCCGTTCTCGTTGAAGGCAACAGGCTTTGCGGTGTTGCGCGTATAGCGCAGCATATCGCGCACACGGGTGCGCTCTTCCTTCATATAAAGGATATAGGCCTTGCCCTCTTTTTTGGCGCGGCCCGTGCGCCCGATGCGGTGCGTGTAATATTCATTCGAGGGCGGCACGTCGTAGTTGAACACGGCGTCCACGTCCGTCACGTCAATGCCGCGCGCCGCCACGTCCGTGGCCACCAGCACCGCCAGCTCGCCCGCCTTGAAGCGGGCCATGATTTTATTGCGCTCGGCCTGCGAGAGGTCTCCGTGCAGGCAGTCCACGTCAAAATTCAGCCGCGCCAGCTGGTTCGAGAGCATGGCGGTAGTGTATTTCGTGTTGCAGAACACCATCACGCGGGAATAGCCCTCTTTGATGATGAGCTCGGTCAGGTCCGCCAGCTTGTTGCGCCCCGTGGTGAGAATCATGTACTGGTCTATTTTGGGCGCGCTTTCCAGCACGGGCTGCACCGTGATTTCCTCCGCGTCACGCTGGTACAGCCAGCCGATATCCATAACCTCGCGGCTGATGGTGGCGCTGAACATGGCGAGGCGCTGTTTGGACTTGATGGCGTCCAGAATTTTCCGCACATCCTTATAGAAGCCCATGTTCAGCATCTCGTCAGCCTCATCCAGCACGATGTCTTTCACATGCGAGACGTCGATACTCCTGCGGTTCATATGGTCCTGCAGGCGGCCGGGCGTTGCCACCACAATCTGCGCACCCTTTTTTAACTGCTCCACCTGTTTTGCCATGTTGGCGCCGCCATAGACGCAAGCGATGCGGATATCCGGGTAAAAGTGGGCCAAATCGCGCAGATCCTCCGTGATCTGCTGGGCCAGCTCGCGCGTGGGGGCCATCACCACGGCCTGCGGATATTTTTTATCCTGCTGCACGCCCAAAACAAGCGGGATGCCGAAAGCGCACGTTTTGCCGGTGCCGGTGGGCGCTTTCGCAATCACGTCGCGGCCTGCCATCATGGGCGGGATGGCCTTTTCCTGCACCTCGGTCAGTTCGGTAAAGCCCATGCGCTCCACAGCCCTGTGTATCTCTGCGGGCACGTTTAATTCTGTATATCTCATTGCTTTCTCCCCTTGCGCACAACTCTCTGTTCAACGCTTTTTATCATACCACATCCGCCGCCAAAAAGAAACCGCCCGGGCGCGCGGCTTTCGCCGGGCCGGGCGGGGCTCATTTCAGGCCTAGCCTGCGCTTCATGGCGCCGCTGGGCCTGAAGCCCGGCGCCATGACAGGGGCCAGCTTCGTATGCTGGCCCGTTTTGGGGTTCACATATGCCTTTTCACCGCGATGGCGCAGCTCAAAGCGCCCAAAGCCCGCGATGGTAACCTTTTCGCCCCGGCGCAGCGCCTCAAGAATGAGTTCCTCCGCCGCCTCCAGCACGCAGGCGGCCTCGCTTTCCGGCAGGCCTGTGCGGACCGCTGCGGCCGCTATAAGTTGGCTTTTTGTCATGTGCGGCGCCCCCTTTCTGCGCGCGGCGTCATTTCATGGCCATTTTGCGGCTGCCCGGCTTCACCAGGGGCAGCCTGCCCCCGGCGCACACGGGGCATTCTTCCGGCGCCCAGTTGGGCAGGTCAAGCTGAAGTGCGCTGGCCACCACAGGCAGGGGGCTGGCACCCTTGGAGCGGTCTACCACACAGGCGATGCCCACCACGACGCCGCCGTGCTCCTCAATGATTTTTGCCGTCTCCAGGCTGGATTTGCCGGTGGTGACGACATCTTCCATGATGACGCAGCGCTCACCTGCATGAATTTCAAAGCCGCGGCGCAGCGTCATCACATTGTCCACACGCTCGGTAAAAATAGCGCGGCGGCCTATCTGGCGGCCTATCTCATATGCATACACAATGCCGCCCATGGCCGGGCCCACCACCACGTCGATATTCATTTCTTTCAGCTTCTCCGCCACCGGGGCCAGCACCTGCGCAGCCTTGTCCGGGTACTGCTGCAGCTTTGCCATCTGGCAGTAGGCGTTGGAGTGCCGCCCGGAGGAAAGCAGAAAATGCCCCTCCAGAAAAGCGCCTGTCTCTTTCAAAATATCCAGCTTGTCGCTCATATCCCGTCTTCCTTTCTGTTCCAGCGGGCGGCTTACAGCGCCGCGCCGCGTATCTCATCCAGCGTTTTCACGCCGTTTTCGTCCATCCATGCAGCCATGCCGCGGGCCACGTCCTCGCAGGCGCGCGGGTTTGCAAAGCTGGCCGTGCCAACCTGCACGGCGGCCCCGCCCGCCATGATAAACGCTAGCGCGTCTTCGCCCGTGGCAATGCCGCCAAGGCCCACCACCGGCACACGCACCGCCCTGCACACCTGATACACCATGCGCAGTGCTATGGGCCGGATGGCCGGGCCGGAAAGACCCGCAAATATATTCTGGAACACCGGGCGGCGCGAGGCAAGGTCGATAGCCATGGCCTGAAAGGTGTTCACAAGGCTCAGGCCGTCTGCACCGGCCTCTTCACAGGCAAGCGCCATTTCGGTGATGTTTTCCGCGTTGGGGCTCAGCTTTACCACCAGAGGCTTTTTGGTGCACGCGCGCACGCGCGCCACCACTTCGCGGGCGCTCTGCGCACGGATGCCGTAAGCGATGCCCCCGGCCTTCACATTCGGGCAGGAAATATTCAGCTCTATCAAATCTACATCCGTGCCGTCCAGAAGGCGCGCACCCTCTTCATACGTCTCGATGGTGCTGCCCCCCAGGTTCGCCATGGCCGCAGGGCCAAGGCGCTTCATGGCGGGAAGCTCATGCTCGATGAAATGGCGCACGCCGGGGTTCTGCAGGCCGATGGAATTGATAAGGCCAGCAGGCGTCTCGTACAGCCGTTCGCCCTCATTGCCCGCCTTGCCCTCCAGCGTGAGCCCCTTGCCGGAAATGGCGCCCAGCCAGCGCATATCCACAATGCGCGAAAACTCCTGCCCAAAGCCGAAGGTGCCCGAGGCGGCGATGACAGGGCTTTGCATCGGCACGCCGCAAAGTGTCACACGCAGGTCAGCCAAAGAACACACCTCCCTCGAATACCGGGCCCTCTTTGCAGATGCACACAAGCGCGCCCTTTTCCGTTTTGCAGGTGCAGCCCAGGCATGCGCCGAGGCCGCAGGCCATTTTGCGCTCCATGCTCACATAGCATTTTGTGCCTGCGGCAAGGCATTTCTGCACGGTGGCGCGCATCATGGGCTCCGGCCCGCAGATATACACCACGTCATAGTTCTGCGGCTGCAGCAGCTCTGTCACAAAGCCGTGGTGCCCATAGCTGCCGGTATCTGTGGCAATGCGCACCCTGCGCCCGCCGCCTGCGAAGTGGGCAAGGCGGTAGGGCTCATCGCGAAAGCCCAGCAGGCATTCCACCTGCGCGCCCTGCGCCGTGAGCTGCTCGGCCAGATAAAACAGCGGCGCTGTGCCGATGCCGCCCCCCACAAGGGCAACTTTTTCGCCCTCCAGCGCAAAGCCGTTGCCCGCAGGGCCGGTGAGCTGCAGCGTGTCGCCCTGCCGCAGCGCCGCCAGCTTGCGTGTGCCCGGGCCCTTCACCTGAAACAGAAAGCTCAGCGCGCGCGTGCCCTCCTCGTAATGGTGCACGCTGATGGGGCGCGAGAGCAGCGGCGGCTCGTCCGCCGCCCAGGCGCGCAGCATATAGAACTGGCCCGCTTTGGGCTTTTCGTACTGCGGCGGAAGGTATACGGTGAGAAGGAAAATATCCGCTGCCTGCTGGCTTGCCACCAGGACGCCGGCCTCAAAGCTCTGCGCAGGCATGGGCAATGGCCTCCTTCATTTTCACGCACTCGTTGTACGCCGCCTCGGCAAACGGCACGCCCGGCTGCTTTTTGTACGCCAGCAGCACGCCGCGGCTGGAGTTCACCACGCCGCCGTTGCCCGCGCTGAGGTACTGCGCAATGTCCTGCGCGGTGCCGCCCTGTGCGCCGTAGCCGGGGATGAGGAAGAACGAATCGCGGTAGCGCGCGCGGATCTGCCTTGCCTCTTCGATGTGGGTGCCGCCAATGACGAGACCCAGCGAGGAATAGCCGCTCTCGCCCAAAAATGCCTTGCCCATGGCGTTCAGCTTGTCGCCCACCATATCGTACACATGGCGCCCGTCGGCAAGCGCCTCGTACTCAAAATCCTTTGCGCCGGGGTTCGAGGTGCGGCACAGGACGAACACGCCCTTGCCGTTTTCGCGCATGTACTGCGCATAGGGCTCGATGGAATCCAGCCCCATGTAGGGCGCCAGCGTCATCCAGTCTGCCTCCAGCTCGCCCGTGAAGTGCGCCCGGGCATACATCTCGGCCGTTTTGGCAATATCGCCGCGCTTCACGTCCGCAATCACCGGCAGGCCCTGCGCACGCAGGTATTCCACCGTAGCCTTATAAGCGCGCAGGCCGTCCAGCCCCAAGGCCTCGTAATATGCAATCTGCACCTTGAAGCACGCGGCGGCGGCCTTTGTGGCCTCGATGATTTCGCGGTTGAAGGCAAACACGTTTTCCCCAGCCGTGCGCCCCGGCTGTGCAAAGCCCTCCGGCAAATAAGAGGGGTCGGTGTCCAGCCCCACGCACACGGGGCCGCGCTGGGCCACCGCCTCATACAAACGGTCTACTTGCAGCATGTCGTCATTCTCCTTTTCTCTTTCCATGGTCCTACGGTTGCATTTACATCTGATATGTAAGAACACCCTGCTTTACGGTTACCTTCACCCTTCCGGCCAGGCGCAGGCCCGCGTACGGTGTGTTATGGCTTTTTCCGGCAAATTCATCCGGGTTCACCGTATACTCCTCCTCCAGCGCCGCCAGCACCACGTCGCCGTCAAAGCCCGGCTGCAAAAGCCCCTTGTTCAGGCCCATGATTTGTGCGGGCGTGCGGGACAGCATGCGGCTCAGGCGAGAAAGCGGCATGCCGTGCTGCTTGCACAGCTTCGTGTAGCACACCGAGAAGGCCGTTTCCAGCCCCACGCAGCCGGGCGCGCCGTTCTGCTTATCCTGCGGGGTATGGGGGGCGTGGTCGGTGGCGATGGCGTCCACCTCGTCCGCAAGCATGGCGCGCACCAGCGCGTCCACATCCTCCTGCCGGCGGATGGGCGGGTTCACGCGAAATTCATCGTGGCAGAACCAGATATGGTGGGGCGTCACCTCAAACGTGACGCGCACCCCGCGGCGCTTTGCGGTTAGGATATCCTCCAGCGCCTCCTTTGTGCTCACATGGCACATGTGCAGCTTTGCCCCCGTGGAGGCAGCGAGGTATAAGTTGCGCGCTGTCTCCAGGTTTTCCGCAAGGCGGTAATCTGTGGCGGAAAGGTCCATATCCTCGGCATGGCTCATGACGGTGAGGCCCTTTTGGGCCGCAATGCACATGGCCTCGTACATCACCTTCGATTCCCGCACGCCCTTGCCGTCCTCACTGATAAAGCGGAGGTTTTTCGGCAACGCGCGCAGATGGCTCACCGTTCTGCCGTCAAAATCCTTTGTGATGGACACGCACTGGTTCACATCGCACAGGCCCACGCGCCGGGCCTCGTCCATCACGCTTTGCGCAATGGCGCCCGTAGAGCACACGGGGCTTGTGTTGGGCATACAGTTCACAAACGTATAGCCGCCGCGCGCCGCCGCGCGGCTGCCTGTTTCCACCGTTTCCTTGTGCTCAAAGCCCGGCGTGCGGAAATGGGTGTGCAAATCAATAAAGGCGGGCATGGCCACAAGGCCCGCCGCGTCCAGCACCGGCTCGTCCCCGGCGGCGGCAAGGCCCGCACCCACAGCGGCGATACGCCCGTCCCGGATGAGAATATCTCCTTCGCGTTCGCCTTCGGCATCCACCAGCCGCGCGTGTTGAATCAGCATGGTATCTCTCCCTTCCAAACGCTTCTTTATTTTTCCCGGCCGTCTTTCATAAGCAGGCCCGCCAGGGCAATCAGCAGCCCTGCTGCCGCCGCGCACAGGCCGAAAAAGTTCATTGCCGATGCGGCCAGCCCGGCCAGTATAACAGCCAGCCCCATCAGCATCACTTTTACAGAGCGCATCCTGCCCCCCCTGATACAAAAAAGAACTTTTCCCTTAAAAGGAAAAGTTCAAACAATAAGGCTTCGAACGCATACGGCTGTCTTGCTTCGCAGGCAATGCGCCATTGTAACCTCTCCGCCTTTCACTGGTTTTCAAGGTATTGTAGCACGTTCCGCCACGGCTTGTCAACGCTTTGCGGCGCAAAATGCGCCCCGGGCACGGCAAAACCGTGCCCGGGGCCGCACTGCCTTCGCTAAACGGGTTTACAGCTCGCCGAAGCCGCCCTCCACAAGGCCCACCAGCGTGTCCACGGCCTCCTGCTCGTCCGGGCCTTCCGCGCTGATTTCTATCTTCGTGCCCTTGCCCATGCCCAGCGTGAGGATGGAGATGATAGATTTGGCATTTGCCAGATTATCCACCTCGGGCTTTGAAAGGTTGCGCACGAATACCTTGCTGTCGAACTGCTTGGCCGCATTTGCAAACTGTGCCGCGGGCCGCGCGTGCAGCCCCGTGCGGTTGCACACCGCCGTCGTCTTTTTATACATTACAGGTCTCTCTCCTTTGCTTCACACAGCACCTTTTTCACCTGCTCCTCGTCGGCGCACGCCGTCACGCGGGCCGCAAGCGAGCACATTTCGCCCAGCGTCATACCCGCAAGCGCCTTTTTCACCCGGGCAAGGCTTGATGCGCTCATGGACAGCTTGCGCAGCCCAAGGCCCACCAGCGCCGGGGCGGCAAGGGCGTCGCCGCCCAATTCGCCGCACACGCAAAGGGGCCTGCCCGCCTGCTCGAATGCCCGTGCCACCATGCCGATAAGGCGGAACAGCGCCGGATGCCAGCTTTGGTAGTACGGGGCCACGGCGGGGTTCATGCGGTCTGCCGCAGTGAGGTACTGGCATAAATCGTTCGTGCCGATGGAGGCAAAATCCACCTCGCGCGCCAGCTCCGGCGCCATCAGCGCGGCGCTGGGCACCTCGATCATCGCGCCCAGCTTCACCTCGCCCGCGCGCTCGCCCCGCCCGGCCAGCTGGCGGCGCGCCTGCTCCACAAAGCCCTTGGCCCGGCGCACATCCTCCAGCGAGCCCACCATGGGGAACATCAGCCACAAATTGCCGTGCACCGCCGCGCGCAGCGCAGCGCGAAGCTGGGTGAGGAACATCTCCGGGTTTTCAAAGCACAGGCGCAGCGCGCGGCTGCCCAAAAAGGGGTTATCCTCTCTGGGAAGCTGGAAATAGCGCAGCGTTTTGTCGCCGCCGATGTCCAGCGTGCGCAGCACCACCGGGCGCTGCCCGAAAGCGCGCAGCACCTTTTCGTATTGCCCGGCCTGCTCGTCCTCGGTGGGGAAATGGTCGGCGTCCATATACAGGAACTCTGTGCGCAGCAGGCCGGCAAAGCCGGCGTACTGCGCGGCCTCCAGCTCCTCACCGGCGGCGCTGCCGATGTTCAGGCCAAGGTCTATCCGGACGCCATCCTTTGTGAACGGCTCCTTGTCCAGCCAGGCGGCCTCCTCCCTTATCTGCCTCTGCCACTGCCCGCGCGCAGCCTGCGCCGCAGCCAGCCGTTCGGGCGAAGGCTGCGTTTCCAGCGTGCCGGCTCCGGCGTCCACCACTGCCGTTTCGCCGTGCCGCACGGCCCGCATCAGGCCCGCCACGCCCAGCACGGCGGGGATGCCCCAGCTTTTTGCAATGATGGCGGAATGGCTGGTGGCGCCGCCCGTCTCGGTGACGATGCCCAGCACGTTGGCCCTGTCCATGGTGGCGGTGTCGGAGGGCAGCAGCTCCTTTGCCGCCACGATTACCGGCTGCTCAAGGCAGCTTAGGCTGCGCTCGGGCGCGCCCTGCAGAATGCGCAGCAGCCGCAGCTTCACGTCGTAAAGGTCTGCCGCGCGCTCGCGGATGAGCGCGTCCGGCGCACTGCCCAGCACGGCGCGGTAATTTTCATACACCTGCTCCACGGCCCACTGCGCCGTCCACTGCTCGCCCTCGATGCCCGCGAGGATCTCCTCATCCATCACTTCATCGTCCAGGATATCCATGTGCGCCTCGAAGATGGCGGCCTTGTCGGCCTCCAGCCGGGCGCACACCCCGCCCAGCTCTTCGCGGGCGGTGCGCTTAGCGGCCTCGTACAGGGCCCGCTGCTCTCCCGCGCTGCCGCCGTGCCCGGCGTACGGCGGCGCGGGCACGAACGGCTCGTAGCAGTACAGCGGCCCCGCGGCCACGCCGCGCGAGACGCCTGTTCCGTGGTAGATCATGTCATCCGCTCCTTAAAATGCTTTGTGGAAGATTTCCAGCACGTCCTTTTCATCCATGGGCACAAAAGCGCTCTTCAGCTGCGCGCCCGCCTTTTTGGCCATGATGTCGAAATGCTCTTCACCGATGCCCAGCTCGCGCAGGGTCGTGGGCAGCCCCATGGCCTTGAAGTAATCCGCCGTGGCTTCGATGGCCTTCCCGGCAATCTCCATCGGGGGCAGCGAGGCGTCAATGCCCCACACGGCCGTGCCGTAGTCCACATATTTATATACGTTTTCTTCCTTCAGCATATGGCGCAGCCAGTGCGGGATAAGCACCGCCAGGCCCGCGCCGTGCGTGACGTCGTAATATGCGCTGAGCTCGTGCTCCATGGGGTGCACGCTCCAGCCGACGGGCGCGCCCTTGGTGAGCAGGCCGTTGATGGCCCAGCTGCTGGCCCACATCAGATTGGCGCGCGCCTCGTAATCGTCGGGCTGCTGCCAGGCGCGGTGGCCGTACTTCACGCAGGTCTTCAGCACGGCCTCCGCAAAGCGGTTCTGCAGGTAGGCGTCCGGGTGGTTGTTGAAGTACACTTCCATCACATGGCTCATGATGTCCGCCGTGCCCGCGGCCGTCTGGAATTTGGAGACGGTGAAGGAATACTCCGGGTCCATAATGGACACCACAGGGCGCATGCCGGGCGCGCTGACGCCCACTTTTTCGTGCGTCTCCATGTTGGAGATGACGGCGCTGGTGTCCATTTCAGAGCCAGTGGCCGCAATGGTGAGCACCGCGATGATGGGCAGGATGGATTTGATAGGCGCCTTCTTCGTCACCATATCCCAGGCGCTTCCCTCACAGGTGACGCCTGCGGCCACGGCCTTGGCACAGTCGATGGTGCTGCCGCCGCCCACGGCCAGCACTACGTCCAGCCCGTGCTCACGGCAGATGGCAATGCCCTTTTCCACTGTGGTGATGCGGGGGTTGGGCTCTACGCCGGCCAGCTCTTCATATGCGATGCCGTTTTCCGCAAAAATTTTCGTGATGGCGTCATACAGGCCGATTTTTTTGATGCTGCCGCCGCCGTACACCATCAGCACCTTGCTGCCGTGCGCCTTTACGCTTTCGGCCAGCTGGGCGAGCTGCCCCCTGCCGAAGAATACCTTTGTGGGGATGTGATACATGAATTTATCCATTGTGAATTCTCCCTTTCATAATAAATCACACAAAGCCCGTTTGCAAGCGCGCGGCGCCTGCCGCCGGGCCCTGAGCTTGCTAAGCTTCAGGCACAGCCTTATGTCTCTTGTGCCGCCGCCTTGTAGGCACGCAGCGTCTCAAGCAGCTTTTCAGGCTGGCCGTAATACTGCATTACGCTACTGCCGATAAAAAAGCCGTCCCCCCCGGAGGCGCGGATGAACGCCACCTCCTCCGGGCTGCGGATGCCGCCGCCGCAGTACACCGGGCAGCGCAGGCCCTGCCTGCGCAGCCCGGCAATGCAGTTTTTCAGGGTGTCCCAGTCAAAATCCGGCGTGCGCTCGTTTGCATAGGGCATGGCCTGCATATACACGAAGGTCTGGCTTTTCAGCGCCTCGGCCACCATCTGCGGCTTCATCTGGAACGAGACGAACGGCGCCACATGCACGCCGCTCTGCGCAAGGCGCGCCGTGGCCGTGGGCTCGTTGAAATCTGCCGTGATGATGGTGTCGATGCCGTTCCCGGTGCAGAACCGGGCCAACTCCTCCACGCCGATGTCGAATACGCACTCCTGATACAAAAGCAGGTATACCTCCATATGGGGGTACTCGCGCTTGAAGCGCGCAATATCGGCCAGATAGCGCGCATAGTCGCTGCACTGGGCGCGCGCTGCGGCCATTTTTTCCGCAATGTAGTCCATCTCCAGATACGGATCCTTTGCCGGAAGGCTCCACTCGATGGCGTCGCACCCGCCCTCGGCGTACAGCTTCGCCATCTCGTAGCTTTTCTCAAGGCTGGGATACCCGCCGGAGAGGTAACAAATTGTTTTCATTCTGCTGCCTCCTGTTCTGCCGCCTGCTCGAACGCTGCGATGCGCCGGCCGAGCTCTGCCTGATCGCCCCACGCCTCTATCAGGCACGAGCCGATATAGGCGCCGTCCGCACCGGCGCGCCTCACCTCGGCAAGGCGCTGGGGCGTGCGGATGCCCATGGTGACATACACCTGCCGCGCCCCCTGCCGGCGAAGCCAGCTGATGGCCCCCGCCAACGTCTCGCAGCCCGGGCGCGGCGGCTGGCTGCTCTGCGTCATCAGCTGGATGGGCCGCCCTGCGGCTACTGCACGCGCCACCTGCCCGTCAGGCAGGTGGAAGGGCACGGCCTCCAGCAGCTGCAGGCCTCCCGCCTCCAGCTTTGCGCCGAAGGCTTCATCCGCGCCCTGGCGCTGCGGCAGATACGCCACATGGCGAATGCCCGCCTGTGCGCAGAACTCGAAAAACCGGCTGAGGCCTATTTCCCTCAGGGTGTCCTCGTAGGCGGTGAGCTCCAGCTTTACCTCAGGCAGCCGCTTATGCAGGGCACAGATGGCGTCCAGATAGACGCCGAGGTCCGGAAAGGCCGAAAGGCTCTGCAGCATACGGCTGCGGATGATGTCATGCTCCAGATAGGGGGCTCTTGTGGGAAGGTCCAGCTGAAGATGGCGGCATCCCGCGGCGGCGTACTGCGCCGCCAGCTCCACGCCTGCGGCGGGGCTGGGCGCGCCGAAATTCAGATAATAAACCGTATCGAAGCCTCTGTTCACAGCGACGCCTCTTTCGTTTCACCGCAGGCGCCGCGCACCGCCTGCACCATGCGGCGGCAAAGCCCGGCGTCCACAGGCGCGGTGATAATTCCGCCCTGCTTCAGTGCAGAGCCCACGATGGCTCCGTCCGCCACGGCAAGCTGCCGGGCCGCTGTTTCTGGCTTGAAGCCGCTGCCGATGATGACGGGCAACTTTGAAGCCTGCTTTGCGCGGCACACGGTATCCATAGGCGTCTCCAGCCCGGTGGACAGCCCTGTGACGATAAGGGCGTCGGCGCCGCAGTCCGCTGCTGCCTGCACAGATTCCTCCAGCGAGACAGCCGGGTTCACGAGATGGCTGTGCTTCACCTGCACGTCGGCAAACACGGCGATGTCCTGCGCGCCAAGCTGGCGGCGCATGTGCAGCACCTCCTGCGCACAGGGGCCTATGCTGCCGAGGCCCGTAACCTGTACGGTGTCCACAAAGGCGGGCGAGCGCACAAACCGGGCGCCTGCGGCATAAGCCGCTGCAAGCGCGGCAGGCGTGTCGCTGAACGAGGCGTCCACCCCCACGGGGATGCGCACCGCCTGCACCACGCAGCGCGTGACGGCTGCAAGCGCGGCAAGCTGGCCCGCGGAAAGGCTGCGCGCATAAGGCATGTCGGTGGTATTTTCCACGATGACGGCGTCAAAGCCCGCGGCCTCCAGTGTGCGCGCATCGGCCAGCGCCTTTTCATAAATCTTTTCCATATCGCCGCCATGGCCCAGCGTGCCGGGAAGCGGCAGGCAGTGCACCATGCCGATGAGGCATTTTCCGCCCTCGGCCATGCGGCGCAGAATGGTTGTTTTCTTCATTGTGTGCCCCTCTTACAGCCCCGGCGGGCAAGCATGCCCCGGGGCCTCTTTGTGCATATGTTTTTCAAGGCAGCCCCGCCGGCCCGCAGAACGCAAGCCGGCGGGCGCCTGCAAAATGGAAAATGGATGGTTTTCAAAACATACAGCGCCCTGAGCTCAGCCCATGATGCCCAGCGCCGTGAGCGCGATACAGCCCACGATAGTGCCGATGATGAGTACGAAGGTGTTCACCTTCTTGCCCAGCAGCCAGTAGAACAGGCCCACAAACCCAAGCTTTGCTATGCCGGGCATGATGCTGTCCAGCGCCGTTTGCAGCGTCATGGCGCTTTCAGTGCCCGCGCCGAATGTAAGCGTAAAGTTCGTGCTTACCATAGTGTAGGTCATGCCGCCTATCACCATGAGGCCCAGAATGGAGGCCGCAAGCATCAGCTTGTCCATCAGGCCGGAGGCCTGCAGCTTATCCAAAAAGCCCGTGCCGAGGCGGTAGCCGATCTGGCCGCCCTTGAAGCGGCAGATATAAGACGGAATACAGTAGATAAGCGCATACAGGATGGGCCCCAGGATGTTGCCCTGCGCAGCCAGCGAGATGCCGATGCCGGCGGCAATGATGCGCAGCGTGCCGGGGAAGATAGAGTCGAAAATGCCGGACAGCGGGCCCATCAGGGCTGCCTTTACCGAGTTGATGGTTTTGGGGTCAAAGTCCGGGGCTTTGGCGTTCTGCTCTTCCATGGCCACAGTGAGGCCGCCCATAAAGGCGTGCACCTGCGGCGTGATGTTGAAGAACTCCATATTGCGCTGCAGCGCCTTGACATAGCCCTCGTGGTCGTTTTTATAAATGCGCTTGAGCATGGGGGCTATCATGAAGGTGAAGGTTTTGTGCACATAACGGTCCCAGTTGACAGAGAACCCGCCCGTCAGCGAACGCCAGCACATTTTGCGCAGATCCTTCTTTGTGAACATTGGCTCGCTGGACACGGCCTTGTTCACCTCCTGCACGGTGTTTTCCTTAGAAGTCGTCATCTTGCGCTACCTCCTTTTTCGCAGCGGCAGAAGCCTTGAGTGAATTCAGGTTGAAATCGAATTTCGTCAAAACGAGGATGAGGCCCAAAGCGGCGATGCCCAGCACCGGCACGCCCAGATAGGCCGCCAGCACAAAGCCCAGGAAGTAATAGGGGGCCACTTTTTTGCTCATGATCATGCGCATCAGCATGGCAAGGCCGATGGCGGCCATCAGGCTGCCGGCAACCGTCATGCCGTCGATGAACACCTGCGGGATGGAGTTGAGCAGCTCGGTAACCTTGTCGGCGCCGAACAGCCACGGGAAGAACACAAGGCAGAACTTCAGAAGGACGTTCAGGCCGCCCTCCATGAACATGATGGCCGCGATGCCCTTCTCGTTGCCCTGCGCCGCATATTTATCCGCGATTTTGCTGGTCATGGAGAAGATGCTCCACAGCACGTTCTGGAAGCTGGTGGCAATAATGGCGATGGGGATGGCCATGGTGAGGGCCATTTCAGCGCCGAGGCCCGCATTGATGGCGAACGCCGTGCCCAGCACGCCGCCCACCGCCGCGTCGGGTGGAATGTAAGAGCCGATGGCCATCTGCCCCAGGAAGAATACCTCCAGCGTGGCGCCGATGACGATGCCGGTGGTGAAATCGCCCAGAATCAGGCCCACCAGCGGGCCCAGAATGATGGGGCGGTTCAGATACGGTGTGCCGATGCCCCAGTCGAGGTGGCCGTACGCGCCACACAGGCCCAGTAAGAATGCTTGCAACATGATGTTTCCTCCTTTTTATGATAGTGCTTTTTTCACGGAGACGCTTTTTTCCGTGGGCACTGTCTGCAGTGTCACAGGGAAGCCGGCGCCGTCCAGTTCCGCCAATCTGTCAATTTCCTCCTGCGTGGCAAATACCCAGTGCGTCAGCCTGCGGCAGCCCGGGCGGTCGCCTGTGTAGCCCACGCTCAGCTCTTTTATCTGGGGGCAGCCCTTGATCATGCGGTAGGCATCCTCGATGCACTCCACCAGGATAAGAAGCTGATAGGGGTCCGTCTTGCCGCTGTTGACGGCGGCGATGGAATCCTCCACGTTTTTAATCACCAGCTTCACCCCGCCGGGCTTGCTCAGCTTGATGGTGGTGAGGCGCAGCGGGTCGTCCTGCAGGGTGTCGCAGGCGATGAGGATGCAGTCCGCCCCTACCGACGCTGTCCATGTGAAGGCCACCTGGCCATGCAAAAGACGCTTGTCCACTCTTAAAAGTTTGATCATACCGATCCCTCCTTGTTTATTTCCTCCGGGCCGCAGCAGCCGCGCGGCTCAGAACGTATCCTCTTCGACGGTCTGCTTCATGGCCTCGTTGCAGTAGCACACCGCCTGTTTTCCGAACTGCAGGGCAGTGTCCAGCATTTCTTCCAGCGGGGCGTCCTCAGAATCCAGCAGAGCCAGCAGCAGGGGCAGATTCAGCCCCGCCAGCACATGCAGGTTCGGGCGGGAGAGCTGGCGCAGAAGCGCGCTGCACACACTGCCACCCAGAATATCCGTCACCGCCACCACCTCGTCCTGCGGGCCGTATGCGTCCAGCACAGCGGCAAGGTTTGCGTCCAGGTCCTCCGGGCCGTTCAAAAATGCGCAGTAGCATTCTACATTCTCATGCCTGCCGCTGATCAGGCTCACGGAATCCATAATGCCTGTGGCGAATGTTCCGTGTGTGGCAACCAAAAATCTTCGCACGTCGGTCTCCTCCTTATATCGGCCCCCGCCGGCCTAGAAATCATCTGTCTGGCCGGCCTCCGGGCTGCTGTCTCGTTCAATATAGTCGTAGATATAGCCAAGCTCGCTTGCGGGAAGCTCTACATGATAATGCTCGCACATGGGGGCAAAGGCGCTGTGCGCCGCGCGGATGAACGCCTCGTGCTCGCGCTCGAACTCGGCCTGCCCTTCAAAGCTGGTGATAAAGGTTTTTGTCACAAGGCGCTCTACCATGCAGCTGATGTGGATATACAGCCCAAGCAGCGTTTTTGCGCCGAAGGGGCGGCCCAGCGCGCTTTGCAGGCGTTTGAGGGCGCTTTCCACAAAATCCAGCAGGCGGTCTGCATCCAGAATCGTCAGGCTTTTCACCGCGTTTTCCAGCGAGAAGTTCTTCAGCAGGTTCTGCTGGAACGCCTCCATCTCCCGGCGGGACAGATAGCGCGCAAAGGCCCGGTATACCGTGGGGTTCTCCATAATATCGATAATATCCTCCACCGGGATGAACGGTACATCCTTCCAGCCGGGGTCGAACAGGCCCGATATAAACAGAATATTGTATTCGCGGAATACATCGTCCGGCGCGCCGCCCTTCACCAAGGCGCTGAAATCACATGTCATGATGTCCACATCTACCGCGCGCGGCAGGCTTTCGCGGAACATCTGCATCATGCGCCGGGCCGCGTTGCCGCCCGCCTCGCAGGCAAAGAGGATGGCGTCCTTTCTGCGGCGGTTGATGATGGTGCGGTAATGGCTTGCCGAGCGTTCACACGCGCACTTCAAAAGCTGCTCCATGGGCACACCCTCCAGAATGGCCGCGCCCGCATCCAGCGCAAGGCGCGTGGAGGTGTTGTTCAAAATGCCGATGTCAATGTTGCCGATGCCCTGCAGGCCAAGGCCCACATCCTCCAGCGAGCCCATGTCCACCAGCACCACAAGGTTGCGCACAAAGCGGCGCAAGTGCAAAAAATGGCGGATGCGGCACACGATTTCGTCCTCGGAAGAGGACAGCGGCATATCGAACGGCGTGAACACCGGGCTTTTCAGCAGCTGGTTTACCGTGTGCGCCATGCTGCTGGCGGTGGAGGTGCCGTGGCTGACGATGATGCCCACTGTGTCCGGCACATGCAGGCCGGGGTCCATCTCATGGATATACGCGGCCAGAAACACAAGCCTTACGCAGCCCTCCTGCGCCATGTTCAGGTTGCGGCTCAGCAGGGCATCCACGCTCTGCGCAATGGCGTACACCTGCGGCATGCTGCCCTGCACAGCGGCCGCGCACTGCTGCAGCTCGCCGGCGTTCGCCTGCTCCCAGCGAGCCACCCAGACCTGCTCCTTCATCATGTCGTACACGCCCCGCGTGATCATGGCCGCGCTGTCTGCCGGGAACTGGATGCCGTGCTGCTCCAGCACATGGGCCAGCACCTGTTCCACCACCTGGCCAATGGCGCGCACCTTGCTGTTGTCGTACTTGCGGCCAAACACCAGATACTCGTCATAGGCGTACAGCGTCTGCGCCCAGGAGGCCAGCATGGCGTCAAAGCTGCTCTGCCCGTTGGCAAAGGCGCGGAACCCATCCAGAAGCCCTTCATAGTAGGCCTGCGCCGGGCGCGTGCGCAGCGTGCCGCGCACCTGCTCCAGCGTCATCAGGCTACCGGTATCCTCCATTGCCTGTGTGTCGGCATGGTAGCCGCTGAGCAACTCCTCCGGCATATGGTACAGCTTCAGGGCAAGCGGCCCCGCGCCCCCTTCCCGCGCCAGAAATGCATTGGCGCAGGTGATGCGGATATCGTTATACAGCTGGGAGATATTCTCCGCATAGCGGAAATCTGCCAGGGCCGCCAGTGCCTGCGGGCTCACGGCCACCTGCATGCCCATGCGAAGCTCTTCTTTATGCAGAAAATGCAGGATGAGCTGCGTTTTTTCCTCGGTGCTGCGCTCTTCCAGCTCCGGCAGCTCCGCCTGAATGGGAATGCGCCGCAGAAAGCTTTTGTCCAGCGCGCAGAAGGGCCTGCTTTCGGCTGTGAACATGAGGCGGCACACCGGCACGCGCTGCTCCACCGCCAACGCCTGCTGCTGCAAGGTAAAGGAATCGAAATAGCTGAACAGCTCTTTCTGCAGAGGCCCGGGCAGAAGCTGCACCATATCGAACAGCAGGATGCCCCCTGCGCACTGTGCCACAAGGCCCGTCTGGCCGCCGAACAGCGCCTCAAACAATGCGCGGCCGCCCTGAGCAAACTCCGAGCAGCGCACCGTCACCAGCCTTCCCTGCGCCGGGATGCAGCCGCTGCGGCGGGCGTATTCATAAGTAAGCTGGGCAAAAAAGCTTTTGCCCGTGCCCGCCGCGCCGCTGATGAGCAGCGGCAGGCCGTTGGGCGGATACTGCATGGCGGCCTTGCACTGCTCAATGCAATAGTTCAGGCTGGCCTCACTGCCCACGGCTTTGCCAAAATCCGGCTTTTCCTCCGCGCGGCCCTCCAGCGTGTCCATCAGCTCCTCCACGCTTTTGAAGCTCTCCTGCGGAAGCTTGCAGCCGTATTTCCGCTCGGCTGTGCGCCGGTGGATGAAATATACCGGTCTCGTCACCACCTTCACCACAAGCCCCTGCGCCGCCAGTTCATTCAGGTACTGGCTGGCAAGGTTGCGGCTAATACTGAGCTGGTAGCCAATGTCCTGTGCGGTGTAGCGGGCCATATCTTTTCCGTCCAGCCGCTGTGTGGCCTGTGCAACGTATTCCAGAACCTCGTCTTTCGTGCTGCGCAAATTTCCTGCTGCCATGGCGCCCTCCATTCCCCGTTTGCGTTTTATTATAAATCCACAAATTTCAAAAAACAAAACGGCAAAACTTTTAGCCACTTTCCCTATATTTTTCAGCACTGGCGCCGGAAAAAGCTGCGGCCGTCTGCCGTTTTTCGACACTATCCCAGTATACAGCGGGGAACTGTCTGCCCAAAACGCCATAAAAAACGGCCTGAGCTTTCGCCCAGGCCGGCTTTTGAAAGCAGAGTAGGCAGGCATCAGGCCGCCTTTTCCGCAAAGGTATTGTTCACCACTTCCGCATAGGGGGCTTTTTCGTCCAGCTCGCCCGCAGAGGACATCACCGTCTGCAAAAGCGCAAAGCTCTCCTCGCTCATCACGGGCGTTTCGCAGTAGGCGCCGATATCCTTATAGCGCTGGATGCCGCTGGCCAGCAGGGATACGTCCGTATCTGCAAACTGAGGCTGGATGACCTCGGCAATCTCCTGCGCCGTATGCTCTGCCACCCATTTCTGGCCTTTGGCCACCGCGTTTGTGAAGCTCTGGATCAAATCTGCATTTTCCTCCAGATAGCTTTTTTTCGCAAAATAGGCCGTGTAGGGTATCTCGCCTGCAGCCTCGCCCACGCTTGCCACAATATAGCCCTTGCCCTCGGCCTCCACCGAAGACGCGGCCGGCTCGAACATCGTTACATAGTCGCCGGTGCCGCCCAAAAAGGCGCCCGTCATCATGTCGAACTGCACGGAGTTATCCAGAAGCACATCGTTTTCCGTATCCAGCCCGGCCTGCTTCAGTGCATATTCAAATGCCATGTAGGGCACGCCGCCCTTGCGCCCCGGCAGGATATGTGCCCCGGCAAGGTCCGTCCACTCGAAATCCGGCATGGGCTCGCGCGCCACAAGGAAGCTGCCGTCGCGCTGTGTCACCTGCGCAAACACCTGGGTATAGTCCTCTTTGCCCTCGTTGTACACATATACGCTGGCTTCGGGCCCGGCAAACCCGATATCCACACTGCCGGACAGCACGGCGCTCATCACCTTATCTGCCCCACCGCCGTTTGAAAGCTCTACCGCAAGGCCCTCCTCCTCAAAGAAGCCCAGCTCCAGCGCCACATACTGCGGCGCGTAAAAGATAGAGTGCGTCACCTCGCACAGCGACACGCTCTGCAGCTCTGCCTGCGCCGTGCCGCAGCCGGTAAGCGCCGCAAGGCACAGGGCGGCGCACAAAAGCGCCGCAGCCAGTTTTTTCCCCATCAATACACCACACCTTTCTCTTATGTGCCCGCAGGGCCCGGCTGCCCCTGCCCCGGCTCTGGGCCGGGCGCAGGCACGCTGCCGTGCGGTGCGGGCTTTTATCGCAAGCAGGGCCCGGCGGCGCAAAGCCGCCGCGCCCCGCGGCGTTACCCGCCAAAGCGCCTGTTCACGAGCTTTTGAAGCAGCACAACGCTCTCGTACATCAGCGCCGCCATGATGCTGAGGATGATGACGCCCGTCATCACAAGGTCCATCTGGAACACCTGGCCGCCATACACAATCAGATAGCCCAGCCCCGCTTTGCTCACAAGGAACTCTCCCGCTATCACACCCACCAGCGAGAGGCCGATATTCACCTTCAGCGAGTTGAACATTGTCTTCAGGTTGGCGGGGAAAACGATTTTTGTAAAAATCTGCCGCTTGGACGCGCCGAACGTGCGCGCCATTTTTATGCTTTCGGCGTCAGTGGCGCGGAACCCCGCCAGCATCTCCAGCACGGTGACGATAAGCGAAATAGCCAGCGCCATAAAGATGATGGCGCCGGTGCCGGCGCCCACCAGAATGATGATAACGGGGCCAAGGGCTATTTTGGGCAGGCTGTTCAGCACCACCAGGTACGGCTCTGCCACGCGCGAGGCAAAGCCGGACCACCACAGCACAATGCTCAGCGCAAGGCCTATCATCACACCCAGCAGAAAGCCCGTGAGCGTTTCATACAGCGTGACGCCAATGTGCAGCGCAAGGTTATTCTGCGACATATCCAGCAGCGTGCCCGCAATGCGCGAGGGGCTGGATACAATGAAGGCGTCCAGCACGCCCACGCGGGTGAGCCCCTCCCAAAGGGCCACAAACAGGACAAGAAAGCCCACCTGGCAGGTGTGCACCCAGCGGGTGCGGCGGCGCACTGCGGCAAGGTAGGCCGCACGGCTTTCAGAAACTGGTTTGTCATTCATCGGTCTGCAGCTCCTTCCAGATATGGTCGAAATAGCCGGAAAAGCGGGGGTGCGCCCGGCAGGACAGCGGCGTGCGCCCTGGGCCGAAATCTATTTTCAGCACTTCTTTTATCTCGGCAGGGCGCTGAGACAGTACCATGACATAGTCGCCCAGCGAGATGCTCTCCGGTATATCGTGCGTCACCATCAGCGTGGTGACGCCCTCTGCCTTCAGGATGCGGAACACGTCCGCCGCCACAGACAGGCGCGTTTGATAATCCAGCGCGGAAAACGCTTCGTCCAGAAGCAGGATATCCGGCCCCGCGGCCAGCGTGCGGATAAGGCTTGCGCGCTGGCGCATGCCGCCGGAGAGCTGGCGCGGATATTTATCGGCAAATGCCGCAAGCCCGTATGTCTCCAGCAGGCGTTTGGCGCGCGCCACCGCCTGCGGCGTTTTTGTGCCGCGTATCTCCAGCCCGAACAGCACGTTGGAAAGGATGGTGCGCCATTCCAGCAGGTTGTCGCGCTGCAGCATATATCCAATATGCGGCGATGTGCCGCGCACCCGTTCCCCCTTCACATACACCTCGCCCCTCGTTGCCGGCAGCAGCCCCGCTATAACGCTGAGCAGCGTGGATTTTCCACATCCGGACGGCCCCACGATGCTGAGAAACTCCCCCTCCTCCACCGCGAAGCTGATGTCCTCAAACGCGTTCACCTCGCCGTTCTTCGCCTGATAGGTGAGCCCGACGTGCTCTACGCGCAGGATCTCCATGCCGATCGCCCCTTTTTATGTACTGATACCCCATTCAATGCACGAGGGCGGCGTTTTGCTCATGGCAAATGCCCTCATACCCTGCCGCGGCCCTTGCGCGGGGCCGCGCTTTCTCTTATAATAAAAGCTGTGAAAAAACGCGTGTGCCGCTGCATGGCGCGCAAGCGCAGCAGGGCGGCGCGGCAATATGCGCAGCCGCAAAGGGGGAGTGGGAAATGCCTACGGTGATTCCGCAGGGGTATGAGAGTGCACTGGGGCTTTATGAGACGCAGAAGGCCATCGGGCTCATCAAACAAATTTTTTTGGCAAAGCTGTGCAGCGCGCTGCACCTCAAGCGTGTGACCGCACCGCTGTTTGTAGACCCGGCCCTTGGCCTGAACGACGACCTGAACGGCGTGGAGCGCCCGGTGGCGTTCGACATTCCCGCCGTGTGCGGCACTGCACAGGTAGTGCACTCGCTGGCAAAATGGAAGCGTCTTGCGCTGCACGAGTATGATTTTTTCCCCGGCAACGGGCTTGTGACAGATATGAATGCCATCCGCCGCGATGAGGCGCTGGACAATCTGCACTCTGTTTATGTGGACCAGTGGGACTGGGAAAAGGTCATCCTGCGCGAGGACCGCACGCAGGCTTACCTGGAAAAGACTGTGCAGGACATCGTGCATGCCGTGTGCGGCACGCTGGATGAGGTGAAATGGCAGTTTCCCCAGCTCTGTGTGCAGCTGGAGCGCAGCGTTACGTTCGTGACGAGCCAGCAGCTGGAAGACCGCTGGCCCGGCATGACGCCCAAGCAGCGTGAAAACGCCATCTGCCGGGAATGCCGCACTGTATTCATCGGGCAGATCGGCGCGCCGCTGGCCAGCGGCGCGCCGCATGACGGCCGTGCGCCCGATTATGACGACTGGCAGCTGAACGGCGACATTCTGTTCTGGCACGAGCCGCTGGGCTGCGCCATGGAAATAAGCAGCATGGGCATCCGTGTGGACGCCGAAAGCCTGGCAGCCCAGTTGAAGGCCGCAGGCTGTGAGGCGCGCGCGCAGCTTGCCTTCCACCGGGCGCTTTTAGACGGAGAGCTGCCCCTCACCATCGGCGGCGGCATCGGCCAAAGCCGCCTGTGCATGCTGCTGTTGGGCAAGGCGCATGTGGGCGAGGTGCAGGTGTCCCTGTGGGACGATGCCACCCGTGCTGCCTGCGCCGCGGCAGGCGTGCAGCTTCTTTAAGCACACCAAAATCGGCCCGGAGCATAAAAAAGCCCGGCCAAGGCCGGGGGATGTACGAAAAGAAGCCAGCAAAGGAGGATAAAATGCCGGAAATCAAATATAACAAGCTTCTATCTGCATTTTTTTGTATTGCTCTCTTCTCTGTAAGCATCCTCGCCGGCGTCTTTTTCCGGATATTCTTTCTATTTGCAGCAGTGAGCATTTCAGGATATGCATATATTGATAAAAAATATCTGCGGTGCCCGCACTGCGGCGGGTTTGAAAATGTAGAGAGGTTGTTTTATGCTGCAAGCCACCAGTATCATTGCCGCCACTGCGGTAAAATATTGAACATTAGAAAGTGATTTCCGCTGCAAAGTTAAGATAAGCATAATCCGTTGCTACACCGCCTTCCTTGTGTGAAAATGTGCCCGCGCAGCTTATAAGGCCGCGCGGGCACATTCTGTTTGCAAATCTATTTTCACCAGTTATTTACCGCGTGCTCGGCAAAGGCGGGAAGCGCTTCTATCTGAAGCCTCGTGCCGTCTGCCAGAACGGCGGTGCCCTCGAACATGCCGAACATCTGATGGCAGCAGTTGTTCACCACCAGCGCCTTTATTCTAGTGGTGCGGTCAAAGCTGGGGGTCAGCGTTAAATCCAGCTTTCCTTCGTCATCATACAAATGCCACGGTTTCATATAGGCGGTGCCCAAATCGAAATGCACCTGCCCCAGCTTTGTCACCTCGCCGCCGTAGAACAGCATATTTTCCGTGGCCTTCGAGGTATCGCCAAAGCCGCGCCCCAAATTGAAGCCGAACAGCCGCCCGGCCACCGGGCCGGTGCCGTTGGACCAATACCACTCGTTGTGATACGGCCATACGCCGCGGCCCCAGTCCAGAAGGCCGAAGGCGTCCTCGCCAAACGTGTATGTCCGCCCTTTATATACGGCCCGGCCGCGCGCCGTCATGCAGTTTATCTTCTGGTTATAGTAGAACATGCGGGGCGATTCCTTGAACGGGGTCTGGATGACGGTAGAAAACGGCATGGTGCGTTCCAGCGTGATGGTGGCCTCAAAATCAGGTGCGGAAAACGAGAGAAAGCGCGTGTCTCCCTCCGTCTTGAAGCGCAGGTGCACACCTTGTTTATCATAAGTGACATCGCTGTCCTCCTCGGCATTTTCCGGCAAATGCAGGCTGCCGAACGGAAAGGGAATGAGCTTGCTGATGTCCGCTATCATCTCGCCCTTTTTGAAATCAAACAGCATGATGCCCACCTGCCCAGCATAAGAGGCATGACCAAATGTGAACTGCAGGCATTTCTCTCTATCGGAAACCTGATAAAAGTCCCACTCCTTAATGCGCAGCGGCGAGGCCTTGATGTCTGCACGGCGGTATGTCTGCACAGCCCGGGGCGCCCACCCCGGTTGGATGACGCCGCGGCTGTCCAGCACATAGCCGGGCGTTTTAATCTCCTGCTGGTGCATGGAAATGCTCCCCCTTTTGCCCAAAACTTCTACGAAGTGTATATTTCCTGTTTTATTTTACCACATTCCCCTTGAAAAAAGGCACCAAAAAAGGCGAACCGCCTTTGGGCAACCCGACAAATCATAACCTGCATCCGGCACAGCGCCGGGGCAGGGTTTATTGGGAAGCGACCACGGCGGCGAAGTCGTATTGCAGCAAAAGATTAGATGCGCCTGTACGCCGTCCGGCGGCCCTTTCCGTTGCATGCCGCTGCCCTTTTGCTTTTTTGAACAGGGCCGGCTTTGTTCTATTGTTCAAATTCAGCCCTTCGCAGAAAAAAGCGCGGGCCCCTTTCTCAGCGGGGCCCGCGTTTTTCGCAAGCAATGTTTATGCCTTTTTGGCTTCCTTTCCGTAGAAGGCTGCTTTATACAGCTCTTCTATCTCACTCACCAGCGGGTACACAGGGTTTGCAGTGGTGCACTGGTCTTCAAATGCCTTATAGCTCAGCTCTTCCACCTTGCTCATGAACTCTGCCTCGCTGACGCCGCAGGCAGAGACAGACAGCGGACGCTCGGTGGCGCGCATGAGGTCTTCAATAGCCTTGATAAGGCTGTCCACCGCCTCCTGCGTGGGCGTTTTGGCATCACACAGGCCCACGCGGCGGGCGATTTTTGCATAGCGCTCATCGGCCACATACTCCTTGTATTTGGGGAAGGAGGCAAACTTCGTGGGCTTCGTGGCGTTGTACTTAATCACATACGGCAGCAGGATGGCGTTGGCGCGGCCATGCGGAATGTGATATTCGCCGCCCAGCTTGTGCGCCATGGAATGGTTCAGGCCCAGGAAGGCGTTGGTGAAGGCCATGCCGGCGATGCAGGAGGCATTGTGCATCTTCTCGCGGGCAAGGCGGTCGCCGTTATACGATTTTTCCAGATAGGTGAACACCATCTCGATGGCGTGCAGGGCCAGGCCGTCGGTGTAGTCGTTGGCCATGGTGGACACATACGCCTCAATGGCGTGCGTCAGCACGTCCAGGCCCGTGTCGGCCACGATGCTCTTTGGCATGCTCCAGGTGAACTGCGGGTCGATGATGGCAACGTCCGGCGTGAGGCTGTAGTCGGCCAGCGGGTATTTGATGTTGCCGTTCTTTTTATCGGTGATGACAGAGAAGCTTGTCACCTCGCTGCCTGTGCCGGAGGTGGTGGGAATGGCCACCAGCTTCGTCTTTGTGCCCAGCTTCGGGAACTTGAACGCGCGCTTGCGGATATCAAGGAAGCGCTGGCGCAGGCCGTCAAAGCTGGTGTCGGGGTGCTCGTAGAACAGCCACATACCCTTGGCCGCGTCAATGGCGCTGCCGCCGCCGATGGCAATAATCACGTCAGGCTGGAAGGCGCGCATGGCCTCTACACCGCGCATGATGCACTCCACGCTGGGGTCGCTTTCCACATCGGAATAAATCTCTGCATGGCAGTACTGCTCGCGCTTGCGCAGGTAATACAGCACCTTGTCCACATTGCCCAGCTTCACCATCACGGGGTCTGTGACGATAAACGCACGGGAGATGTCCTCCATCTTCTCCAGATACTGGATGGAATCCTCTTCGAAATAGATTTTGGGCGGCACTTTGAACCACTGCATATTGACTCTCCGTTTCGCGATGCGCTTTTTGTTGATGAGGTTGACGGTGGTGACGTTCTGACTCACGGAGTTCTTGCCGTAAGAGCCGCAGCCCAGCGTAAGGGACGGAGTGTTGGTGTTGTAGATGTCGCCGATGGCGCCCTGAGAGGACGGGCTGTTGACGATGATGCGGCCCACGCGCATGGCGATGCCATATTCATCCGCAATCTTCATGTCGCCCGTGTGAATAACGGCAGAGTGGCCAAGGCCGCCCAGCTCCAGCATTTTATTGGCGTAGTCAAAGCCCTGCTGCGTGCTCTTCACCTTAAAATAGGCCAGCACGGGGCTGAGCTTTTCCTTTGCCAGAGGGTGGTTGTCGTCCGGCTTATCCAGCGGCGCAATGAGGATCTTCGTCTTTTCAGGCACCTTCAGGCCGGCCTGCTCGGCGATCCAGTTCGCGCTTTTGCCCACCAGAGGTGCGAACACGCCCTTGTGCGGATCCGGGAACATATATTTCGCAAGCTGCGCGGTCTCCTCTTTGTTGAGGAAATAGCAGTTGTTGGCCTTCATATAGGCCTCGAAATCCTTTGCAATGGCCTCGTCCACAATCACCGCCTGCTCAGAGGCACAGATCATGCCGTTGTCGAACGTTTTGGACATCATCAGGTCTGTGCAGGCGCGGTGCAGGTCTGCTGATTTTTCAATATAGCAGGGCACGTTGCCCGGGCCCACGCCCAGCGCAGGCTTGCCGCAGGAATATGCCGCCTGCACCATGCCCGGGCCGCCCGTGGCCAGAATGGTGGCGACGCCCGGGTGGTTCATCAGGGCGCCGGTGGCCTCGATGGAGGGCTTGTCGATCCACTGAATGCAGTTTTCCGGCGCGCCGGCCTTCACGGCCGCCTCGTACACGATGCGGGCCGCTTCGGCAGAGCATTTCTGCGCAGAGGGATGGAAGCCAAATATGATGGGGTTGCGCGTTTTCACCGCAATCAGGCATTTGAACAGCGTGGTGGAGGTGGGGTTCGTGGTGGGCGTCACGCCGCAGATTACACCCACGGGTTCTGCAACCTCCACATATCCTTCCATTTCGTTTTCATCCAGGATGCCCACTGTCTTTTCATTCTTGATGTCGTGCCAGATATATTCCGTGGCGAACATGTTTTTAATGACCTTGTCCTCATACACGCCGCGGCCTGTCTCCTCTACGGCCATGCGGGCCAGCTCCTGGTGCTTGTCCAAACCGGCCAGAGCCATCTCGTGCACGATGTGGTCCACCTGCTCCTGATCCAGCTCCAGAAATTTATGCAGGGCCACCTGCGCCTTTTCCACCAGCGCGTCGATCATCGTGTCCACTTCGGATTTCACAGTGGTGACGGGCGCCGTCTTCTTTTCTGCCATATCGTCTTCCTCCAGAATCAAAATATTGTGATTGACAACTTGCGTTTCCTGTGTTACATCGCGATACTTCGCTGGTTTCTATTGTACCGCATTGTTAAAAGTTTATCAATAAGCCGTTATGCTGAATATTTTTCAATTCCTTGCACTGTTTTTGTCAAATTGATAAAAGTTTAACAAACCTGTTTTCCCCCGGCATATCTCCGCTGCAGAAAGTTCGCCTTTCTCCCTTTCCCACAACGCGCAAACCGTGTATAATAAAGCAGAATGGTGACGGCCCGCAGGGCCGGTAAATAAAAAGGAGCTTTTCAGGCTATGGAATGGACAGACATTAAAACAACCGTACCCGCCGCCTATGCAGAAACGGCAGAGGCCATCGCCACCGGCATTTCCGGCGGCGGTATTTATATTGAAGATTATCGTGATTTAGAGCAGCAGGTGCAGGCCATCGCGCATGTGGATTTGATTGAGCAGGCGCTTTTGGAAAAAAGCCGCAACGAGGTGACGGTGCATCTTTATATTGCACCGGACGAAAACTTTGCCGAAATAGCAGAGCTGATGCAGGACAGGCTGACGCGTGCCGAAGTGCCCTACACTTTGAGCTGTGAGGGCGTGAAGCAGGAGGATTGGGAGAACGGCTGGAAGCAGTATTACCACGCCATGGAAATAGGCAGGCGCCTTGCCATCGTGCCTAGCTGGGAACAGTACGAAACCTCCCGCGCCGTCATCACGTTGGACCCCGGCATGGCCTTCGGCACCGGCACCCACGAGACCACCGCCCTGTGCCTAGAAACGCTGGACGAGTGTGTGCGGGGCGGCGAACGCGTGCTGGATATCGGCACAGGCAGCGGCATTCTGGCCATCGCGGCGCTGAAACTGGGCGCAGCCGAGGCCGAGGGTGTAGATATCGACCCCATGTGCGTGCGCACCGCAGGCGAAAATGCGCAGCGCAACGGGGTGCAGCAGAATTTCAAAGTTCTCGTTGGCGATTTGTCCGATAAGGCCAGCGGGCAGTACGACGTCATCTGCGCCAACATCGTGGCCAGCGCCATCAAAGCGCTGGTGCCCTGCGTGCCCCCCCTTCTGAAGCAGGGCGGCATCTTTATGGCAAGCGGCATCATAGACACCCGCCGGGACGAAGTGATAGACGCTGTACAGGCTGCCGGGCTTACCATACGGCAGGTAAAAGAAAAAAACGGCTGGGTGTGCCTTGTGTGCACCGGCCCCGCCGCCTGAGGCACGCGGCGGAAAAGGAGGGGCAGCATGCCGCACCGTTATTTTTCAAAAGAGTTTGCCCATGGCATGGCATGGCTGAGCGAAGCAGATTCCCGCCATTTATGCGTCGTAATGCGTGCGCAGGCGGGCCAGGCCGTCACAGTATGTGACGGCCATGGCACTGATTATGCCTGCCGCCTTGCCGTGGTTTCACCCGCACGCGCCGGGCTGGATATCCTTTCCAGTGAAAAAAGCGTATCGGAGCCGTCGGTGCGTGTCATCCTATATGTGGGCTACCCGAAACAGGATAAGCTGGAGCATGTCATTCAAAAGGCCACAGAGCTTGGCGCAGCACGCATCGTGCCGTTCTTCAGCCGCTTTTGCGTGGCCGCGCCAAAAAACGAAGAGAAAAAGCACGAACGGTATGCCCGCATCGCCTTCGAGGCCGCGAAACAGGCGGGCCGGGGCGCCGTTCCAGAGGTGGGGCTTCCACTCACATACAAACAGATGCTGGCCGAGGCAGCCAGGGCAGATACCGCCCTGTTCTGCTATGAAAAAGGCGGCGCGCCCTTACATAGCCGGTTGGCTGGTGGAAACACCATCGCCATCGTCACCGGCAGCGAGGGCGGCTTTTCCCCCGAGGAGGCGCAGGCCGCCGAAGCCGCGGGCCTTTTGCCTGTGGGCCTTGGGCCGCGCATTCTCCGCTGCGAGACAGCGCCCCTTGCTGCGCTGGCTGTCACGATGGCACTAACCGGCAATTTACAATAGCCCCGCGGCCGCTTTTCGCCCCCGCCGGGGCGAAAAGGAGTTTGTATGTTGCTGAAAAAAACAGTGTCCCTCGTAAGCTGCCTGGCACTTGCCGCAGCCCTGCTTGCAGGCTGCAGCTCCGGCAGTTCGTCCTCAAAGCCCTCTTCCTCCTCCGGTGCGCAGAGCGGCTCTTCCAGCATGTCCGGCAGCATGTCGGGCAGCGCCTCCGGCGGCATCGAAAGCGGCATGTCGAAGGTGGAGAGCGATGTCTCCAGCGCCATCAGCGACGGCAAGGAAAAGCTGGAAGGTTCTTCCTCTATGGCCGGTTCGTCCAGCGCCGCGGCAGCAGCCGCGGCTGCGGACGAATGGGCCACCCGTCTGGTCAACGCTGCCAACCCCCTGCCGGAAGATTTTTCTGTAAAGACCGTGGACATCGAGGGGTATGAAAACCGTCCGTTCGACGCGCGTGCAGCCACTGCGCTGGAAGAAATGCTGGCAGATGCCGAGGCAGCCGGGAACAAGCTATACTTAGTATCCGGCTACCGCAGCGTAGCGCGCCAGAAGGCCCTGTTCGAGCGCAAGGTTGCCTCGTTTACAGAAGAGGGCCTGCCCCGTGAACAGGCCGAGAAAAATGCCGCGCAGTGGGTGGCACGCCCCGGCACCAGCGAGCACAATTTGGGCCTTGCCGCCGATATTGTCAGCGCCGACTGGTATTCGAACCACTCCGACCTGACGGCCGATTTTGAGCAGACTCCGCAGTTCGCCTGGCTGAAGGCGCACTGCGCCGAGTATGGGTTTATTCTTCGCTACCCGCAGGGCAAAGAATCTGTAACTGGGGTGACGTATGAACCCTGGCATTATCGTTATGTAGGCAGAGAGGCTGCGCGCATCATTATGCAGCGCGGCATCACACTGGAAGAATATAAGGAACTGTAAATGAAACAATGGTGGAAAAAGCACGCCGGGCAGGCTGCCGGCGTACTGGTGCTTTTGATTCTGGCCGGGTTCGGCCTTACTTACTGGCGCGAGATATGGGCTGTGCTCACCCAGCCGCAGGCCCGTGACGCCTTTATTGAATTTGTGCGCGGCAAGGGCGCGCTGGGCGTATTTATCTTTTTGGGCATTCAGCTTTTGCAGGTGGTGGTTGCCTTTTTGCCCGGCGAGGCGGTCGAGCTTGCCGCCGGCCTTCTCTACGGCACATGGGGCGGGCTTTGTCTGTGCCTCCTGGGTATTTTTGCTGCAAGCTGCATGGTATATTTCTTTGTGCGGCTGTTCGGTGCGAAAAATATAGACGAAAAAAAGCTGACAAAATACCATTTTCTGCGGGATGAAGCGCGCATTCGCTTTTCGGTATTTCTGGTATTTTTCATACCGGGCACCCCAAAAGACCTTCTCACCTACCTAGGACCCTTCCTGCCCATTCCTGCCTGGCAGTTCCTCGCCATTTCTACACTGGCCCGCATCCCCTCGGTGCTTACCAGCACATTTGCCGCAAGCCAGTTTGCCGAGGGCTCGTGGCAGATATCTGCCGCCGTATTCGCCGTTACAGGCCTTGCAGCGCTTTTGTGCCTGCTGTTTGAAGAGCACATTCTCACATGGTTCAGGCGCAGGCGCACAGAAAAATAATGGAAAATCACATTGCGATATGCTATACTGATGCGGGGTATCTTTCCCACTTTCTAATGAAGGAGGAGCTTTCATGGCACCTTACCGTATTTTGACTGATTCCACAACGGACCTCTCTCCCGCTTTGGTGGAAAAGATGAATGTTACCGTGCTGCCTTTGATGTTTACAATGGATGGCAAGACTTACCGCAATACTCCGGACGAAGCCGATATGCCGTCCAAAGTGTTTTATGACAAAGTGCGGGCCGGCAGCATGCCCACCACGAGCCAAATCAACCCCATGGACTTCAAAGAGGCCGTAGGCCCCATTCTGGCAGGCGGGGAGGACGTGCTGTATCTGGCGTTTTCATCTGGCCTTTCGGGCACCTATAATAATTCCCGCATCGCCTTTGCAGAACTGGCGGAAGAATATCCCCAGCGCAAAGTGATGTGCGTGGATACGCTGGGCGCCTCAATGGGCGAGGGGCTGCTTGTCTATCTGGCCTGCCAGCAGCGCGACAAGGGCAAAAGCATTGAAGAAGTGGCACAGTGGGTGGAGGAAAACCGCCTGCGCCTTGCCCATTGGTTCACAGTAGATGACCTGAACCATCTGAAGCGCGGTGGGCGTGTATCCGGCGCAGCGGCATTTTTCGGCACCATGCTCTCCATTAAGCCGGTGCTGCATGTGGACGATGAGGGCCATCTCATCCCCATGGAAAAGGTGCGCGGCCGCCGCCAGAGTCTGGATGCCCTGGTGGAGCACATGGCTAAAACGGGCATCGACAACGCCCATCAGACGGTGTTCATCAGCCACGGCGACTGCAAGGACGACGTGGAATATGTGGCGCAGCAGATTCGCAAGCGGTTCGGCACCACAGATATTTATATAAACCCCATCGGCCCCGTGATAGGCGCGCACTCCGGCCCCGGCACGGTGGCGCTGTTCTTCCTAGCAGAGGGCCGCGGCTGAGCAGGCCGCCGAAAGCAGCCCCCCTTTTTTATAAAACCTTTTGAAAAGCCCCTCCCGGCGCAAACCAGGAGGGGCTTTTTATTACCTTCGGAAACCAGCGTCAGGGCCGGCAGCGGTGCCTCTATAAAAGGCTTCCGCTCCCGGCAGCGAGCACGGGCTGGCCAACTGCCTGAAAGCAGGAAAGCTTGCGCCGGGGCTGTAAACCTTCCCTTCCCAAGCTGAAATGGAAAGAAATTTCAGTGCATTTTGAGATGTTGCACAGCAATATACCCTTTTCCTTTGTGCGTACCACGCTTTTTACATGTGGATTTTGTTCCATTTTACACCCACCGTCATTGAAGGCTCAGACCCATCAGATATTCCTTGGCGGGCAGGATATCGCCCGCGGCCATGGAAAAACAGCGCACGCCAAGGCGGGCATAACTCTCCGCCATACTGGGCTGCGCTGCACTGTCGCAGCACAGCACCGTCTGGATGTTGGCCTTCTTCGCGGCCTCCAGCACCATGCCCACCAATTGCTGCACAGCCTGAGAGGTGACGGAAAAATACGGCTGCACATCGGCCTGTGTCCTGTCTGCCGCATGGGTATACTGCGCCAGATTTGCGAGGTCCACACAGAAAAATGCCGCCTTCTGAGCCAGTTCGCGCGCACACAGCGCCGCGGCAGGCGTTTCTATCACCACGCCTACCGGTACATTTTCGTTAAACATGCGTCTGGCCTCGCGCAGGCTGCGTTTTGTCTCGTACATGATATCCAGCGCTCGCTCCATTTCCTCCCGCGAGGACACCATGGGCAGCGCCACGCGCAGGCTGCCGGCCACACCCGCGCGCAGTAGCGCCGCAAACTGACTGCGCAGCAGCTGGGGGTGCGCCAGGCTGTAGCGCACGCCGCGCAGGCCAAGGGCAGGATTTTTTTCCGGCTGTGCCTCAAAGCCCGGCGGCTGCTTGTCGGTGCTGAGGTCGTACGTGGCAATGGTGACCGGCTTTCCCTTTGCGTTTACAAGGCACTGGGAGTAAAAGCGCACCTGTGCATCCTCGCCAGCTTCGCTTTGCGCCAGAAGCTGATATTCGCTTTGCAGGAGGCCTATGCCCTCTGCCCCCTCTTCTACGGCCTGCACCACGCCGCTTGGCGTGGCGCAGCTGGCCATCAGGGTGATGCGTGTGCCATCGCGTGTGACGCACATGGCCTCGCGCAGCTTTTCCTTCGTGATGCTGCGGCGGCGCGAGAGCCTGATGCTGTGGGAAAAGCGCGCCTTAGTGCCTTCATCCGGGTCCAGATACGCTTCGCCGCCGTTTCCGTCCAACGCGGCCAGGCGGCCGTCGCACGTCTCCAGAAAATCCTCGCCCGCCATCACCACCGCAGGGATGCCCATGGTGCGGGCAAGCTGGGCCGCATGCGCATTCACAGAGCCCTGCGCTGTGATAAAGCCCAGAATAAGGCTGCGGTCCAGCAGGAAAATATCGGTGGGATATATCTCATGCGCTGCAATGATGGCCGGGCCCGAAAGCTGCAAAATTTGCCGCGGGCTGTCATCCAGCGCCTCCACCACACGATAACATGCGTCCAGCACATCACAGGCGCGCTCGCGCATGTAATCGTTATCCAGCGCGCGGATGCGCCCGGCAAAAATGCCTGCCGCGCGCTCTACCGCCGCAGCCGCCCCGGCACCCGCCTTGATATATCGTTCTATCTCTTCGCGCAGGCCCTCATCATCCAGCATCATGCGCTGGGCCGCCAAAATATCTTTCTGCGTACTGTCTGCCCTTTTTTCCATTTCCTTCAGCTGGGTGCGCGCCGCCTCGGCAGCTGCACAGAAGCTTTCATATTCCTGTGCCGGGCTCATCACCACACGCCCAAGGCCCGTCTGGATATGGCGAAGCCGGCGCACCGTACCCACCGCAAGGCCGGCGGAAGCCGCTATCCCTCTCACAAGTTCCATGCCCCAGGCCCCCTTTTCCGCTGTGTGATATATATGCCCGCGGCTGGCGGATGTATGCCCGCGCAGCATTTTCACATTTTGCACCAGCCCGCCTTCTTTGAGGCTATTATAGCACATCTTTTCCCCCACGGAACCCCTTTTCTGCGCCAGCACGCCCCCATGCGCCGCATTCCCCCGCGCCGGAGGCCGGGGCTCAGCTTTTTCCGTTGACGCCGGCACGCCTTTTTGCTATAATAAATGAGCACCGCGTGTAGCAGTGCCTTATATGCAGCGGTATCGAAGCGGTCATAACGGGGCTGACTCGAAATCAGTTTGTGGGAAACCACACGAGGGTTCGAATCCCTCCCGCTGCGCCATATAAACAAAGGTCGAAATTTGGCTCTCAAAAAAGAGGCCGCCAAATGCCGGCCTCTTTTTTATACCACAAACACAGTACAAAGGCTTCTTTTCACGGCTTGTCATCCTTTACCAAAAGGGTGGCTCAAAAAGAAAAAAACCGGAAAATCCTTCTGCCAAAATAGCTGCAAAGCCTTTTTTGAACCCGGAGGTCCCATTTTCAACAGATATCTTTTTTGCAGCGTATATCCAGAAAAGGACAAGCCTTAGTTATGGCCTGCCTTTTTTGCAATATGTATGCAGAAGCGGGCCTCTGCCCTAATTCAGGCCGGAAGCACGCTTTTCAACACCGGATGCCGCAGCCGCAAATTTCCGTTGATTTTGCAGGCAAAAGCGGATATAATCAAGTGAGTAAGTTGCAACTAACCGTTTTACAAAACATTTCCCTTGTTAGGTTTCAACTGGAAAGGAGACTGATAATATGGCAGATTTAAAAATCGCAAAGGTAATAGGCAGAGAGATTCTCGACTCCAGAGGCAACCCCACCGTAGAGGCTGAGGTCACGCTGGCAGACGGCACCACAGGCCGCGGCATGGCGCCCAGCGGTGCATCCACCGGCGAGTTTGAGGCTCTGGAACTGCGCGATGGCGACAAAGGCCGTTATCTGGGCAAGGGTGTGACGAAGGCTGTAAACAATATCAACACGGCTATCTGCAGCGCCATTACCGGTATGGATGCCCGCGACATCTATGCCGTGGACGGCGCCATGCTCCGTGCAGACGGCACAAAAGATAAATCAAACCTCGGTGCAAACGCCATTCTGGCAGTTTCCATTGCCTGTGCCAGGGCTGCGGCGGCTGCGCAGGGCGTGCCTCTGTACCGCTTTCTGGGCGGCATTTCCGGCAACCGCCTGCCTGTGCCCATGATGAATATTCTGAATGGCGGCGCGCATGCCGCCAACACGGTGGACGTGCAGGAATTCATGATCATGCCCGTGGGCGCCTCAAGCTTTCGGGAGGCCCTGCGCTGGTGTGCAGAGGTGTTTCACGCACTTCAGGCGCTTTTGAAAGAAAAGGGCCTTGCCACTTCTGTGGGCGATGAAGGCGGCTTTGCGCCCAACCTTGCCAGCGATGAAGAAGCCATTCAGTATATCCTCACAGCCGTGGAAAAAGCAGGCTACAAGCCCGGCACAGATTTTATGCTCGCCATGGACGCCGCCAGCAGCGAATGGAAAAGCGGGAAAAAGGGCGAGTATATGCTGCCCAAGGCAGGGACACGCTTCACCTCCGAAGAGCTGATTGCGCATTGGAGGGCTCTTGTGGAAAAATACCCCATCATTTCAATTGAAGATGCGCTGGATGAGGAAGACTGGGAGGGCTGGCAGCGCCTGACGCAGGAGCTTGGCGGCAAAGTGCAGCTTGTGGGCGACGATTTGTTTGTCACCAACACGGTGCGCCTGAAAAAGGGCATCGATAACGGCTGCGGCAATGCGATTCTCATCAAGCTGAACCAGATAGGCTCGGTGTCTGAAACGCTGGAGGCCATTAAAATGGCGCACAAGGCCGGATATACGGCTATTTCTTCGCACCGCTCCGGTGAAACGGAAGACACCACCATCGCAGACCTCGCTGTGGCACTGAACACCTGCCAGATAAAAACAGGCGCGCCAAGCCGCACCGAACGCGTGGCAAAGTACAACCAGCTTCTCCGCATTGAGGAAGAGCTGGGCGCTGCCGCGGTATACCCCGGCATGGGTGCGTTCAATGTAAAGCGCTGACGTCCCGTCTTCTTTCACGGCTCCTTTTCTGGGCCCGGCAAGCATGCCGGGCCCTTTTCCTTCGCCTGCATGCGGCACCGCTTGCGCGGCACAGAGCCGGTGCGCTACAATAAAGAGACGCGAAAAGGCCGAATCCTGCCGTTCCGCTGCCCGCTGCGGCTCATTTTATTCCATAAAAATCATCTGTAACAGCAGCGCAACCCAAAGTTGACAAAGTGAATGTGCAGGGTGATAGAAGCTCTCGTCCCGCTGTGGTATGCTCAAGCCATCAAAACGAAGGAACCTCCCCATGACATTTGGAGAAAAACTGTTCAAGCTCAGAAAGGAAAAGGGCCTCTCGCAGGAGCAGCTTGCCTGGCAGGTGAACCCCACCCGCCAGGCCGTCAGCAAATGGGAGAACGACCAAGGCTTTCCTGAAACGGAAAAGCTGATGATGCTGGGCAATATCTTTTCTGTTTCTATCGATTATCTGCTGAAAAACGGCGGCGAAGCGCACAGCCCGGCGGCGGACGGCTATTATGTCAGCCGCGAAAAAGCCCAAAGCTGGCTTTCTCACGAGAGCCGCCTTGCGCGGAGCCTGTGCCTCAGCATAAGCTGCCTTGTGTGTTCCGGTATTCCATTTTTCCTTCTGGGCAGCACCCCTGCCGGGATATTGAGCTGTGTGGTAATGGCAGTGCTGGGGCTGGGCAGTATGTTTGTTACCTGCCTGACAGACCGTGACTATGAATACCGCCCGCTGAAGCAGAACACCCTGTTGTTCGATCAGGCATTTCTGGAGGAGCTTTCGGCGCGGTATGCCCGTCTGAAGAAAAGATATGCGGCCATGACGGCGGGCTTTTTCGCGCTGGTGCTTCTGGGTGGCGCCGTTTGCGGGCTGGCGCTGAAATAACGGGGCGGCAGAAAATGCTGCCGTGCCTGCGCTGCTGCCTATTGTGGCCCTTGGCCTCAGCATGTTGCTTTACGCACTGAGCATGATGGAGGCATACGAGCTTCTTGTGTACAACGAAGAGTACACCGGCAAGCTCTCTACCCGCCTGCTGAAGCGCCTGCGCGGGATAGGCCGCCGCCACCTGCCCTGAGGGCCGCCGGACTCTACGAAGCGTCGGTTGCGCATTTTCTGTGCGCTGATACAATGAACTGGGAGGCAGAGAGTATGGACTATACAAAAACAGGGCGTCTGATTCGCATGCTGCGGCGCGAAAAGGGCCTTACCCAGTTACAGCTTGCACAAAAGCTGCATGTGAGCGACAAAGCCGTTTCAAAGTGGGAACGCGGGCTGGGCGGGCCGGATGTCTCTTTGCTGGCTGGGCTCTCTGATGCACTCGGCGCCGGGGTGGAAAGCCTTCTGTGCGGAGAGCTGTCGCCCAATGAAGATACAGGAGGCAATATGAAAAAACTTCGATTCTATGTGTGTCCCGCCTGCGGGGCAGTGCTCACCTCCACGGGGCAGGCCGCCGTTTCCTGCTGCGGCAAGCGGCTGAACGCGCTGGCCATGGCCAAAGCCGGGCCGGGCCACCGGCTGACTGTGGAGGAGGCTGATGGGGAATATTTCATCTCCTGCGGGCACGAAATGGCGAAAACGCATTTCATCTCCTTTGTGGCAGTGCTTACCGGCGACACCCTTTTGATAAAAAAGCTTTACCCGGAATGGGCTATGCAGGCGCGTGTGCCCTGCGCCAAAGGCGCGCTTCTAGTTTGGTACTGCACACAGCACGGGCTGTTCTGCCAGCCCCTGCGCCCCGGCACACCGCCGCAGGGCATCTAAAAAACTGCACCTCTGCAGCCGGTTTTCAGGCCAAAGAGGTGCAGTTTTCTTTTCTGTTGTAACCGTCAGGCAGGCGGGCGCAAAAACCAGAAGGCCGGCAGATTTCGCACAATGCCAAAGGCCACCAGCACTGCAATGGCCGCGTACACGGCGGCATTCTGCCGCTTTGTCAGCCGCACGCTGCCGCCGGTAAGGTAGCTGCGCGCCGCCGCCCAGCCCAGCCAGACAAAAAAAGGCGCCAGCGCCACTATGGCGGCATTGCTGCGCAGGGCAGCCTGCCAGTTGCCCTGCAAAAGGGCGCTGAGGCAGCGCGTGATGCCGCAGCCCGGACAATACAGCCCCGTCAGCGCATGGACCGGGCATGGCACGCCCTGCCCGGTGGCCTGCACCCATGCTGCATACCCCAGCCCTGCTGCTAATATCAGGCCCGCCGCAGCGGCCAGCCGCTTTTTTCTGGCGCAGGGTACATTCATGCGCCAGCGCCGCCCATCATGCCGTTCACTTCACTCTGCACAAGGGCCCACACCACAATATCAAGCCCAATCAAGCTCAAAATAAGGTACAGAATACCTGTATTGCTGCTGGGAATACCCCACTGCTGCTTTACACGGTCTATCTTATCGCCCGCCTTATAGCACCAGTACAGGCCATAAATGCCACAGGTGACAATATCCAGCAGAAACACCATACCGCCGGACGGCGACTGCACGTCCCCCGTTGCATAGTTCAAATCGTTCACAAGGCAAATAAACCAATAAATGCCGTAAATACCGCAGGTGACAATAGTGAGAATGACACATAGCGCCACATTTCTCTGTTCTGCCATGAAAGACCCCTCCTCCTTTATGATCCCATCATATCATCTGCACAGCGGCGCGTCAACGCAAAAGCAAGGCAGGGGGCTGGGCCCCGGCATTGCCCAGAGCTCCGGTTTTCCTGTATAATAAAGGAAATAACGTCCAAGGCGGACGATGGAGGGCTCATATGACCAAAATACTTTTTGTGTGCCACGGCAATATCTGCCGCAGCCCAATGGCGGAATTTGTATTTCGCGCAATGGTGCAGAAGGCCGGCCTGGCACAGGCCTGCGAGGTACAAAGCGCGGCGCTGAGCGCCGAAGAGCTTGGCAACCCGGTATACCCGCCTGCCCGCGCCATGCTGGCGCGGCACGGCATCTCGTGCGAGGGTAAGCACGCGCGGCAGATATGCGAAGCAGATGTGCATGCGTTCGACCTGCTTATCGGCATGGAGCAGCGGCATGTGGACGCCATGCGGCGGCGTTTCGGCACAGAGGCGCAGGGCAAGGCCCGCCGCCTGCTGGATTATACCGATGTGCCGGGCGACATTGCAGACCCCTGGTATACCCGGGATTTTGAAACGGCTTACGCCCAGATAGAGGCGGGCTGCCGTGCGCTGCTGGCACAGCTTGCGCAGGCGGCGCAGTAAACCCGCATGGGAGGTGAACTGATGAAGCGAATTACCCACCGCACTGCCGGATGCGCTGAAGCGCCGCCGGACTGTGTGCACATGGCAGGCGGCTTTGCACAGGGTGAAGCCATAGAACGGCTGGCCCTGTATGAAGACCTGTGCGAAGAGCTGCAGGCCCAGCAGCAGGCCCTTGCCTTGCATATGGAAACCCTGCGCGCCGAAGGGCGTG
>OLRU01000589.1_pt1 | contig 40061 bp, 40 predicted proteins | sample 1672961 | NCBI WGS metagenome assembly OLRU01 (sample SAMEA3136741, study PRJEB25190) | human gut metagenome | biome: human gut; feature: human-associated habitat; material: faeces | place: Austria | collected 2013
AAGTGAGCTGCGCATTGAACCTCTCGTGTTCCTCGCAGCTCACTTCTGCATATTCGCCCTCGCCGCCCCCGGCCGCACCCATCAGCGCAGCCATGAGTACCATGCCTGCCACTACTATTATTCCTATCTTCTTCATCGCTCCTGCTCCTTTCAGAAATAAAAATGTATGGCTAATGCCAAGTCTATGATTAATTTATCATTTTACCCTGCTGCTTGGCAAGACATATTGCTAATAAAGTTGAAGAATAATAAAATTTCGTCTGCATACACTAAACGCAAGGTGTAAATATAGTAAATTTGACAAGAAAAACGCCCGCCATGAGGGCGGGCGCTGCAGCCGGGGTTTATACGAGGCTCTCTATGTACCTGTCGAGTTCGGCGAAGCCTCCGTGCGGCCAGAGGTCCAGGCTGCGGTTCTCACGGTTTATGAGGCAGTCCGTGAGCAGGAAGACCTGCATGCCTGTCTGTCCGGCGGCCATATCCTCGTCGGCATCGTTGCCGACCATCAGGCACTCGCCGGCGCTCAGGCCGAGTTCGCTGAGGATGTCGCGGTAGTAGTCCACATTCGGCTTGCTGTGGCGGGAGTTCTCATAGGTGGTGTAGAGCTCGAAGTCCCCGGGCGTGAGCCCGGCCCAGCCGATGCGGGACTCGGTGGCCACGGCAGGGAAGATGGGGTTGGTGGCTAGTACGGTGCGCAGGCCCATGGCCCTGGCCCGGCGCACGGTCTCAGCGGCGGCGGGGTTGAAGCCGCAGAAGCGGCTGGCCGCTTTGAAATCCACGGCGTAGAACTCCTCCAGCACCGGGCGGTGCTCAAATACCCTGTCGCCGAGCACCTGCGCAAAACGGGCCCAGAACGCCTCCTCGTTTGTGCGGGAACCGTCGTTGGCTACCATGGCCGCGACTCCGGACCAGATACCGTCTATGAGCGGGCCGGCCTCGTAGCCGTAGGGCGCGAGCTTCGCCGCCAGCAGCTTGAAGTAGCCGCGTGTGAATTCGTCGTTGTCCATCGGCAGCAGAGTGCCGTCCAAATCAAACATAACAGTGCTTATGCCCACAAAAAAGCTCCTTTTTATTAGTGTCACGGGTATAAATATACTAATAATAAGTATTAAAATCAAGCCACAACTGCGGCCTTTCTGTCCGGCATGCTTCGACCCGCACATCGGATTATAAAAGCGGCTGCGCAGGGTACAACAGCTGCACAGCCGCTTCTGGCCGGGTCAGACGGCGCTTCGCTGGCGGGATTGCTCCAGCCTGCGGTTAAGATACCTTATTATCTCGGGCTTGGTGCCGGGGCGCATGTGGCTGCAGACGCAGTAGTCGCAGTCGCTTTTTTCGATAATATCCAGGAGGTTTTCATATTTCTGCCGCTCGGCTGCCCAGGCAGTCCTGAAGTTGCCGTAAACGGTGTCGCCGAGGAACAGCGTCTTCTGTTCGGGTATGTATATCAGGACGGAGTCCGCGGAATGGGCCGACTCGATGCGGGTGAATTCCGCCGTGACGCCGCCTAAGTCAAGCGTCAGCGAGTCCGAAAACTCTATGGAGGCGGGCTCTACGATGATGGGTACGCCGACCCCGTATTCCTGATAGAAATTGTCTTCGCCCATGGCGCGGCCGATATACTCGCGGTAGCTGGGGTCAGACGACTTCAGCCGGTGCTCCCTGAGCTTGGCGTTTGTGAGCGCACAGGCGATGGTGCAGCCGCTCACGGCGTGCAGCCCGTAGGAGTGGTCGCAGTGCCAGTGCGTGAGGACGGTGAAATCAGGTTCCCTCAGCCCGGCGGCCGAGAGCGCCGAGTAAAAGAGCTCGACGTGCCTTGACGAATACCCGGCGTCTATGGCGAGACAGTATCTGTCGCCGCGGATGTAGGCGAGCAGCGGGCGTTCGCGCTCCGGCTGATGGGGCAAATAGGAGATTCTGTCTGTAAGCTGTACCAATTCCATGTCTGTTATTTCACTCTTCCATGGCCACGGCGCGGACCGGCGCGCCGTCGGCGTCAATATATTTCAGCGGCAGGGCCGCAAAGCGCAGCAGCTTTCCCCGCAGGGGGACAAGCCCGCAGAGGTTTTCGACTATGACGCATCCCTTGCCCAGTGCGAGCAGGTGGTTTTCGTAGCTCAAGTCGTCCATCGGGTCTATGCCCATCGTGTCCAGCCCGATGCCGCGCACGCCCAGGCCGAGCGCACGCTCAACGGTACCGGCGGCGAGGGTGGGATAGGCGCCGAAATACTCCCGCGTGTTCCAGCGCGCCTCCCAGCCGGTGCTCACCAGCAGGAAGTCCGCGCCCGGGAAGGCGTCCAGGGCTTCGGGCGGTATTTTGCCCTCGTACCCGCCGGCGTCCAGCACCCAGGCCGTACCCATGAAGGCGGAGACGGGCAGTGTGTCCAGCGCGGCGCCGCTGCTGAGCATGTGCGCGGGCGCATCCATATGCGTACCGACGTGCGAGAAGAGTTCCAGCCGCGTCTCGCGGAAGCCGTCGCGCTCCATAGTGCTGCCCTCGGCGAGCACGGGCTGCGGCGTGCCTGGCCAGACGGGGATGCCCGGGGTTATGAGATGGGTGAGGTCATGTATTTTCATCAGATTTCTCCCTGATAATTTCGCGCTGCATACGCTTGGGCAGGCGCCTGAAGGCCTCGTCATAGGAGTGCGCGCAGAGGGCGCGGAGCCCGTCTTCCGGCACCGCGCCGTCAAGATACACACTTATCCAGTAGCGGTGGTCGGCATAGAACCCTGGGACTATGTCCTCGTACCGGCTGCGCAGGGAGTCGATGAGCCGCGGATCACAGCGCAGCGTCACTAGCTCACGGCCGGCGTGCTGCTCATAGCGCGCGTCGGGCGTGCAGGTTATGGCGAAGATGCGCCCTCCGACGCGGTAGTGCAGAAAGCCCCACTCGGCCTTGCAATCCGTCGTCGCGCCGGGGAGCCCGGCCAGATAACCGGCCAGCCAGGGGTAGCGGTTCACAGCAGGGCCGCGGCCCAGTCCTTTTCGCGGAAGCCTACCAGGACGGCGTTGTCCGCGACGAGTATGGGCCGCTTGACCAGCATGCCGTCGCTCGCGAGCAGGGAGACTATCTCGTCCTCGTCCATGGAATCGACCTTGCCGGAAAGGCCCATGCCGCGATAGAGCTGGCCGCTGGTGTTGAAAAAGCGCTTCCAGGGCAGGCCGCTCTTCTCATGCCAGGCGCGGAGCTCGTCCGCCGTGGGGTTGTCGGTCTTGATGTCGCGCTCGGTGAATTCGAGGCCGTTATTTTCAAGCCACGCGCGGGCCTTGCCGCAGGTGGAGCACTTTGGGTAGCAGACAAAGAGCATATCTATTCTCCTTTTAGTATTTTGTACGCCCATAATAGCATTAACCCCGCCCCGCGTCAATCGCGGGACGGGGCTCAGCTTTCCACAAAGGCTTTGTACATGGTGAGAGCGAGGCAGGCGCAAAGTACCAGTGCCGCCGCCGCGCCCAACAGGGCGCATTCCATAATAGAGGAATACCCGTACACCAGGCTGCCCAGCCACCCGCCCAGCGCTGCGCCGAGTCCGGCGCACGACGCGAGCAGCGAGACGGTGGAGCGGCGGTATGCGCTGAGTAGGAAAGCCGCCGTGTCCTCTATTCTGCGCACCTGTGAGTACGCGGAGAGCAGTGCGGCGACCTGGACTATCGCGGCGGTGATGAACAGGGCTACAGCGAGCAGCCAGAGGACATAGCCCCATCTGCGCATGAAGGAGACGGATTCAACCAGACACATATACAGCACGACAAGTCCGAAGAGCGTCAGGCCCAGCGATATCACGGCCTTGATGTTCAGCTTTGTCATGGCGGATTTGAGCAGCCACTCGCGGCGCTTTTCGCCTTTAGGAGCGGAGGGACCAGCGTCTCTGTCCTGCGGCCTGCGTTCTCCGCGCAGGAGCTCGTCACAGGTGACGCCGAATATTTCCGCCAGCACGGGTATGAGCGCCAGCTCGGGCGTCCCGTCGCCTGTCTCCCAGCGGCTGACGGTCTTGTCTGAGACGCTGAGCATTGCCGCAAGCTCTTTCTGCGTCAGCCCTCTGGCCTTCCGCAGGGCGGCGATGAACGGGCCGATGGACATCCTGTCCATAACTCACGCCCCCTTTCCGCCTCAATTCTAGCGCAAAGAGAGGCGGTTGTCTACCTATAAGAGCGGGAATCACTCTCAGGATGCGAGAATCGCCGCCGCCCAGCGCAGAAGAGCCGCAAGCAACCCCACCTGTAGCCGAGGCCTGCTGTACCGCTGCGGTGTGTTGTCCGGTGAGTTGATTGGACGGTTCTGGTGAGCAGAGCGCTGAGCTGTCTGCGCCATGGACGCGCCCAGTTGGCTGGCCTCGGCGCATTTGGCGCTGTCCGCGGTCACGGGGCCGGGATGGGTGCCACCGGCGAGGACGTGGCCGAGATTGGCCCAGCTGAGGTGTTCACAGAGGTGATTATAATATGTCAGCACGTCGTCAAAACCGTGGCCCTCGGCGGTCATGAGCAGGACCGAGCCGCGGCCGTGGCCGCGCAGCAGGTTGCCGTCGTGCTCCTCCAGCGCGAACAGACGGTCGATGGCGGTGCGCAGCTGGCCGCTGAGGTTCCAGTAATAGAGCGGGCTGGCCAGGACGATTACGTCGCAGCCGCGCACGGCGGCGTAAATTTTGTCCATGTCGTCGCGCTGCACACAGGGGTGCTCGCTGGCGCTGTGCCCGCCGAAGCAGCCGAGACAGCCGTGGATATTCATGCTGTCAAGATGGAATTCCTGCACCTCGCAGCCGGCGCCGCGCGCACCTTCGGCAAAGGCGCTTACCAGCGCGGCCGTGCTTCCGGAACGCCTGGGGGCGCCGTTGAGTATCACTATGCGTTTGGCCATGGCGTCAGATCCTCCCGGCCAGGGCGGCGGCCTGGGCCGCGCCGTCGGTCTTCTCTATATCTCCCGCGTTCAATACGCCGGGGATGAGCACTTCGCCGACCATATGCCAGCCCATCAGGGCGGCGGAGCGCTCTATGGGCACGCGCACGCCGTCCAGGACGGTCATATCGTTCTCCTCGCAGCAGGCGATAACCGCGCAGCCCTTGCCAGCTATATCCTTGCCGGCTACACAGAAGGAGTACATCTTGTCGAGCACGCACTTGAGCTGGGCGGGGATGGAGTACCAGTACACGGGAGTGGAGAACACCACCACGTCAGCGTCAAGAACCGCCGGGGCTATGGTGTTGAAGTCGTCGGCGAAGGAACAGGCCTCGCCGGTCTTGTAGCAGGTCTCGCAGGCGTGACATGGGCCGATGCTCATCTTGTCGGTGTCGAAGCGCGTGACGGTATGGCCCTTGGCCTCTGCGGCCTCAATGAAGGCCCTGGTCATAGCGAAGCTGTTGCCCTTTTCGCGCGGTGAGCCGGTGAGAACGACTATTTTACTCATGATATATACCTCCGCATTTACATTTGCCAGTGTTGACTTCCTGCCTCACTGATACTACAATGATAGCAACAATAAGTATTTTTTCAAGTACGCACATTGAAGATATATACTTACATTAAGGAGAGTGTAAAAATGCACGAGCGCTGCATATCCGACGAGTGCCTGAGCAACACCGGGTTCAGCTATACGCTGTCACTGATAAACGGGAAGTACAAGATGACGATACTCTACACGCTGATGGAGTTCGGGGTGGTGCGCTTCAACGAGATGAAGAAGTATATCGGCGGCATCAGCTTCAAGACCCTCAGCACAACACTCAAGGAGCTGGAGAGCGACAGGCTGGTGCACAGGGAGGAGTACCCGCAGATACCGCCCAAGGTGGAGTACAGCCTAACGGAGCGGGGAAAGTCTCTCATACCGATACTGGACGCCATGTGCGAGTGGGGAGACAACAACAGGATTTAGGGTCCCGCTTTTTGAAAGCGGGAGGAAAGTTTCGGGGGCGCTTTCTTTTGTGCTTGCCAAAAGAAAGCGTCCCCGCACCCCCGAAATGAAAAGCGCCTTTGCTGTCGTGTTGAAACCTTACGCCGGGGGAGGTTTTTGGGTGGTCACCCCTGCCGGTATACGTTCTTGTGCATCGCCGGCCGCAGTTTGAGCCGTATGCGCGGCTCGCCGCTCGGTGGTGTGTGAGTCTGGGCGCGCAGGATTGCGTGGGTGCGGTTTATTGTGCCGCTCCGGGCTGCGGCGTCTTTGCCGGTTTGGCTCTGGCTTGCGCTGATGCGTGTATTCGGCCGTTATGGTGAGTTCCGCGGCATCGCTGCGCTTGCCGCTGGGCGGCAATAAGCAGCGCGCCGCCGTCAAACATTGACGGCGGCGCGTACATTATTTTATTGGCGGCATGGAGATTATGCGCTTTATATCGGCAGGGGAGAGCTTGATTACGCGGCGGTCGTAAGTTATCAGGCCGTTGAGCTCGTTCTCCACGTCGGTCAGCTGTGTGTATATGGCGGCGGCGAGGCCGTTCATGCAGCCGGGGCGGATTTGCCCGTCGTAGAGCAGGGTGAGGGCGCGGCGGTATTTCTCCTGGCTGTCGAACTTCTTGTAGCCGAAGGGCTTGCCGGGCCAGACGTGGCCGTCTATGGGCAGGGTATAGCCGCCGAACTCGCTGAGCACTACGCAGCGGCCGAGCTTGTCGGGCTTGTACTTGTAGTCGTCGAAGTAGAGGTGCACGCTGCGCAGATCGCCGCTGCCCTGGTCATGCCAGCCGCTGGTGCGGTCGATTATGCGGGTGGAGTCTATGTCCAGGACGGCTTCGGCGCAGCGGTCGGAGTCGAACTGGCCCCAGCCCTCGTTGAATATCACCCACATGACGATGCTGGGCGAGTTGTAGAGATGTGAGACCATGTCCAGCAGCTCTTCGGTGAACTCGGCGCGGCCCTTTTCCTCATTGCGGGCGAACTTGGCGTACTTGTCGTCGCGGCTGTGGCTGCCGGTCAGCAGCGGGGCACTGACGGTGACGGCGGAGTAGTTCCCGCCGCCGTTGGGCATGTCCTGCCAGACCAGCATACCGAGCCGGTCGCAGTGGTAGTACCAGCGCGCGGGCTCGACCTTGACGTGCTTGCGCAGGGTGTTGAAGCCCATGGCCTTGGCCGCGGCGATGTCAAAGGCCAGCGCCTCGTCGCTGGGCGCGGTGTAGAGCCCGTCGGGCCACCAGCCCTGGTCGAGCAGGCCGTTCATGAAGCAGGGCTTGCCGTTGAGCAGCAGGCGCTTCTTCCCGCTGCGGTCCTCGCCGATGCCGACGGAGCGCAGGGCGAAGTAGCTCTCCACCCGGTCCTCGCCGAGCGCGAGCTCCAGCTTGTAGAGATATGGTTCCTCCGGGGTCCACGGCCGCACGTCCTTGAGCTTGAGCAGCGTGCTCTCGCCCGCGGCGAACTCGTAGGCGTCCGCTCCGTCTATCACGGCGCGCACCGTGCCCTCGCCGCCCACGTTCAGCTCGACCGAGCCGTCCTCCAGATGGGGCGTTATGAAGAGCGATGTGATGTAGTTTTCCGGCACGCTCTCGCACCAGACGGTCTGCCAGATGCCGCTCACGGGCGTATACCAGATGCCGCCGGGCTTGAGCTTCTGCTTGCCGCGCGTATGGTATGACCGGTCCGTGCCGTCCGTGACGCGCACGACCAGGGTGTTGGCGCCCTCCGTGAGCAGCTCGGTGATGTCCGCCGAGAAGGGGAGGAAGCCGCCGGTGTGCACGCACACATCCTCGCCGTTGAGCCAGACGCGCGCCGTCTGATCCACCGCGCCGAAGTGCAGCAGCACACGGCCCGCATTGAAGCCCTCGGGCAGGGCGAACTCACGGCGGTACCAGAGGTACTCGTCCGGCTGCAGCACGCGCCCCACCCCCGAGAGCGCGCTCTCGGGCGGGAAGGGCACCACAATTTCGCAGTCGTACTCCACGGGCTCGGAGTTCTCGCGCGTGAAGGCGCAGTCCCACACTCCGTTGAGATTCAAATAGCTCCCGCGCCTGAGCTGGGGACGCGGATATTCGGGCAGGGGATGCTCGCGGTCGAGCGCTTCTCCCCATTTCGTCAGCAGCATGGGCAGCTCCTCCGTTTCGTGTTACTGATCTTCTCTATTCTACACCATGGAGCCCGGATTTGAAAGAGGAGTTTTTACCCCCGTCATAGTGCACAAAAGTGCTAGTTAATTAACAAGCGATGCCGTGCCACATAAAATGTAAAATCAACGTGAAACGATGCATATTTAGAAAATAAAGTAATTTATAATTCATTTGTCAATGATTTCTCAAGCTTGTTAAGAAATAATCTTGGAAAAATGGTGTATTTGTGTCATAATCGCTGGACACAAAATGACAAACGTGATACTATATTTTAGCTGTAAGATCTACGAGAGGTGATGCTCATGCCCTATAAGTACTATGGCGGTGTTCACCCGGACTATGCGAAGACCGCAAGCAAGACTCCGGTGCGGCCTATAGCTCCGCCAAAACAGGTCGTGATACCGATGGTACAGCACATCGGCGCGCCTGACCAGCCCACAGTTAAGGTGGGGGATACCGTGACCGTGGGTCAGGTTATAGGCACCAACGACGCCCCCGTCTCCGCGCCGGTTCATGCCACGGTTTCAGGAACTGTTGTGGCGGTAGAGCCCAGAAGGCACATGCTGGGCGATATGGTCATGTCCGTGGTTATCGAAAACGATTTTCAGGACACCCGCTGCGAGGATATGAAGCCGCTCACTGAAGAGCAGCTGAAGGATCCCGAAGCAATAATCCAGCGCATCCGCGACGCCGGCGTGGTCGGCATGGGCGGCGCCATGTTCCCGACGGCCTTCAAGATCAAGGGCGCCGCCGGCAAGGTGGACACGCTCATCATCAACGGCGCGGAGTGCGAGCCGTATCTCTGCGGCGACCACCGCACCATGCTCGAGCACCCGGAAGAGCTGCTCAAGGGCATAGAGCTCGTGCGCATTGCCCACGGGCTGGACAAGTGCTACTACGGCATTGAACAGAACAAGCAGGACGCCATAGACCTGCTCAACGGCCTCAACCCGGCCAAGTACGGCGTCGAGATCGTCCCCGAGGTGGTCAAGTACCCCCAGGGCGCCGAGAAGATGCAGGTCAAGGCCAACACCAACCGCGAGGTAAAGCCCGGCGGGCTGCCCAGCGGCGTCGGCTGCAACGTTGTCTCCACCTATACCGCTTACTCCATCTACCGCGCGTGCTATGAGGGCGTGCCCTCTATTGAACGCGTGGTCACTGTCGCGGGCGACTGCGTCAAGGAGGCGCAGAACCTGCTGGTGCGCTTCGGCACACCGCTGGAGCATATCTTTGCTGAGGCCGGGGCGGACATGGACCGCGTCGAGCGCATCTGCATGGGCGGACCCATGATGGGCATCTGCGTGGCCGACCCCACAGCCGGCAGCATAAAGGGCGCCAGCGGCCTGCTGCTCTTCAGCAAGGAGATGAACCGCGAGAGCGAGACGCCTACATGTATCCGCTGCGGCAACTGTGTGGCCCACTGTCCCATGAAGCTTGAGCCGCTCTACATGTACATGTATGTCCAGAAGGGCGACATCAAGAAGATGGAAGAGTACCACGTCATGGACTGCTTCGAGTGCGGCTCCTGCTCCTACGGCTGTCCCGGGCGACTGCCCCTGACCCACACCTTCAAGATGGGCAAGGCCATGATCAACGCGCACCGCGCCGAGGAGAAGGCCAAGGCCGAGGCCGCGAAGATAAACGCCGCCGTCGCCGCCGAAAAGGAGAAGATGGCTGCTGAGTCCGGAAAGGAGGCCAAGGCGTAATGGAAGAGAAAAAGATATTTAAAGTTACGTCGAACCCGATAGTAAGGACGCCTCGGGACACCAGCAAGATAATGCTCGACGTAATTATTGCGCTGGTCCCGGCTCTGGGCGTGGGCGCCTATATGTTCGGCATGAACGTCGCCATACTGCTGGTGGTGAACGTGGCCGCCTGCGTCGTCTTCGAGTGGGCCTACCGCAAGCTGATGAAAAAGAACACCTCCGTGGGCGACCTCTCCGCGGTCGTCACCGGTGTGCTCATAACCTGCGTCATGCCGTCTGCCGCCCCCTGGTGGGTGGGCCTCATCGGCAGCTTCTTTGCGATTATCGTCGTCAAGCAGCTCTACGGCGGCATCGGCAAGAACTTCCTCAACCCGGCGCTTGCGGCGCGTGCGTTCATGTCTGCCGCCTACGCCGCGTATATGACCACCTGGGCCGTGCCCAGCACCCTGCGCAGCGTCGTGGACGCCACCACGATGGCCACCCCGCTCTCCTACCTGAACAACGGCGAGGCCCTGCCCGAGTACTTCAACTATCTGAACATGTTCCTCGGCGGCATCCCCGGCAGCATAGGTGAGGTCAGCGCGCTCGCGCTGCTCATCGGCGGCGCCTACCTGCTCATCCGCAAGGTCATCACCTGGCGCATCCCCGTCACCTTCATCGGCACCGTAGCCGTGCTCACCCTTGTCTTCGGCCACGAGGGCTACGGCAACGTGGAGTGGATGCTCTACAACGTCCTCTCCGGCGGCCTGATCCTCGGCGCCTTCTTCATGGCGACCGACTACTCTACCAGCCCCGTCAACCTCAAGGGCCAGCTGCTCTACGGCGTGGGCTGCGGCGCCGTCACCGTACTTATCCGCTACTTCGGCTCCTATCCGGAGGGCGTCAGCTATGCCATCCTGGTCATGAACTGCTGCACCTGGGCCATTGACAAGGGCTTCAGGCCGCGCCAGTTCGGCATGACCAAGGAGGACATCAAGGCCAGGAAGGCCGCGGAGAAAGCGGCCAAAAAAGCAGCGAAGGAGGGCGTGGCAGAATGACTGAAACCAAAAAGGCCAAGGGCGGCAGCCAGATAATCCGCCTGGCGCTCATCCTTTTCATAGTAAGCGCCATCACCAGCGGTGTGCTCGGCCTTGTCAACATGCTCACCAAGGATACCATAGCGGCGCAGGAGGAAGCGGCCAGGGCCGAGGCTTATCAGGCCGTGCTCCCCTACGACGGCGATTACACAGACGTCACCTTTGACGAGACCGCGTTCCCGACCGTGGACAGCATCGTCGCGGCCGGCGACACCGGCTGGGTCGTCGAGCTCACCTTCTCCGGCGCCCAGGGCTCCATTACCGCCGCCTTCGGCGTCAGCAGTGACTACATAATCACCGGTGCGAGCGTCATAGACCATGCCGAGACAAGCGGCCTCGGCGCCAAGATCACCGAGCAGAGCTTTACTGACAGCTTTATCGGCCAGGGCGAAGGCATGGCCGTCACCAAGGACGGCGGCACGATAGACACCATCACCGCCGCCACCATCTCGTCCCGCGCCATGGCCAACGCGGCCAACACGGCCATAGCCGCCGTGCAGTCTTTGGGTTAAGGGGGGCTTACAATGAATCTGAAGCAACAGTTTAAAGAGGGCCTCATTACCAACAACCCCGTTCTTGTCCAGCGTATCGGCATGTGCTCCACCATGGCCATCACCACCACGCTGTTCAACGGCCTCGGCATGGGCCTCTCCGTTCTCATCATCCTGACCTGCTGCAACGTGGCCATATCCGCGCTGCGCAAGGCCATTCCGAACGACATCCGCCTGGCCATATTCGTCGTTGTCATCGCCGGCTTCGTCACCATCGTTGACCTGGTGCTGCAGGCGTACATACCGGCGCTGAGCGCCTCGCTGGGCGTGTTCATACCGCTCATCGTCGTCAACTGCATCATCATCGGCCGTGCCGAGGCGTTCTGCCAGCACGAGCCCATCGGCCCCAGCTTCTTCGACGGCATCTTCCAGGGCTTCGGCTACACCGTCGTGCTGGTCTGCATGTGCCTCATCCGCGAGTTCCTCGGCTCCGGCACCTTCGGTACCGGCATATTTGAGATAGTCAACGGCGCGCTGCACGTCACCTTTGACGGCTCCGCCGCCGGCATCCGCCTCTTCCCCGAGGAGTTCGGCGCCACCATCCTCATCATGCCCTTCGGCGGCTTCCTCACGCTGGCCTGCCTGCTGGCGCTGATGCAGTACGCCCTGCGCAAGAGCGCGGAGAAGAAGGAGCGCCTGGCCCGCGAGGCCAAGGTTGAGATCCCCGCTGCAAAGGAGGCTGCTGAGTAATGGATTCTGTCTTTACAATCGCGCTCGGCGCGATACTGATGAACAACTTCATCTTCTCGCAGTTCCTCGGCTGCTGCCCCTTCCTGGGCTGCTCCACGAAGGTCGATACCGCCGTCGGCATGGGCATCGCGGTCACCTTCGTCATGGGCCTCGCGAGCGCGCTGTGCTACGCCGTCAACCTCCTGCTCGTACAGCTTGAGCTTGACTATATGAGCACCCTGGCCTTCATACTGGTCATCGCTGTGCTGGTTCAGTTCGTCGAGATGTTCCTCAAGAAGTCCGTGCCCAGCCTCTACACTGCGCTCGGCATCTATCTGCCGCTCATCACCACCAACTGCGCCGTCCTCGGCGTTGTGCTGCTGAACGTGCAGAACAACTACAACTTCATCGAGTCCGTCACCTACGGCATCACCGGCGGCCTGGGCTTCATGCTCGCCATCGTGCTGTTTGCCACCGTGCGTGACCGCCTCCAGTTTGCCGATTATCCCGAGAGCTTTGAGGGCTTCCCCATAGCCCTGACCACCGCCGGCCTGCTGGCGCTGGCCTTCATGGGCTTCTCCGGCATGAGCATTGCATAAGGGGGTGCCGAGATGAATCCTGATATCATGAACATTATCTACGCCATCCTCGTGCTCGGCATACTCGGCGCTGTGTTCGGCGGCCTGCTCGCCTTTGCGGCCAAGATATTCCACGTCGAAGAGGACGAGCGCATCGGACAGGTGCGCGAGTGCCTGGCCGGCGCCAACTGCGGCGGCTGCGGCTACGCGGGCTGTGACGCCTACGCGGCAGCTGTCGTGGCGGGCGAGGCCCCTCCCAACAAGTGCGGCCCCGGCGGCTCCAAGACTGCGGCTGCCGTGGCGGCCATAATGGGCCTTGACGCCGTGCCCGATGTCAAGTACGTCGCCTACGTCCCCTGCTCCGGCAGCTGTGACACGGCGAAGAACTTCTTCGACTACGAGGGCCCCAAGGACTGCGTCGCCGCCATGCGCTTCGGCAACAAGGGCCCCAAGGCCTGCCAGTTCTCCTGCATCGGCTTCGGCACCTGCGTAAATGCCTGCCAGTTTGACGCCATGCACATCGTCAACGGCGTCGCCGTCGTTGACCGCGAGAAGTGCACCTCATGTATGGCCTGCGCGGCGGCCTGCCCCAAGCAGATCATCCAGAAGGTCCCCTACGAGCAGCGCGTTCTGGTCGGCTGCCGCAGCAACGACAAGGGCGCCCAGACCCGCAAGCTCTGCGACGCCGGCTGCATCGGCTGCATGAAGTGCCAGCGCGAGTGCCCGCACGAGGCCATCAAGGTGGTCAACAACGTGGCCGTCATCGACTACGACAAGTGCACCGGCTGCGGCCACTGCGCCGAGGTCTGCCCGAGGCAGATCATCCACCCGCAGAAGGTCTATGCCCAGGACGCCTGAGCCCTGAGCTGAAATTCAAGAGGCCCCGAAAGGGGCCTCTTTTCGTATCTGTCCTGCCTTTAACCGCGCCGGCAGCAGCAAAATTGACACTGCAGCCCGGCCCTGATATACTGACGGTGTTCTTGATATTACAGTACGGCAAGGAGGAAAACTATGAGCAGCCTGTTTGAAGAAGTCCGCCTGCGGCATCTCACGCTCAAAAACCGGCTGGTGCGTTCGGCCACGCAGGACCCGTTCGGCCTGCCGGACGGCCGCGTCAGCGACAGGCAGGTGGAGCTGTACCGCACCATCGCGGCCAACAACGTGGGCATGGTAATCACCGCGCACGTGTGCGTCTCGCCGGAGGGGCGCGCCGGCGCGGCGCAGAACGGCTTTTATGACGACAGCTTTATCGCCGGGCAGAGCGCAGTGGCCGCGGCCATCAAGTCCGGAGGCGCCGCCGCCATACTGCAGATAAGCCACGCCGGCGGCAGCGTGACGCCGTATCCCGGTGTGGAGGACGTGGACCTGATAGCCCCGGTGGGCCGAGCGCTCGCCAAAGGCGTACAGCCCGCCCGGGCCATGACGCGCGCGGACATGGACAGGGTCAGGGACGCCTTCGCCGCGGCCGCGGCTCGCGCCGTGGAGGCCGGGTTTGACGGCGTACAGGTGCATATGGCCCACGGCTACCTCCTGAGCCAGTTCCTCAACCCCTGCACAAACACCAGGGACGACATATACGGCGGCAGCGCGGAGGGCCGTTTCCGCTTCCCGGCCGAGGTGCTCGCGGCAGTGCGCGCGGCGGTGGGGCCGGATTACCCCGTCTTCGTGAAGATCAACGGTAACTGCGAGAGCGGGGACGGCGGGTTCGCGCAGGATTTCCTCAGCTATGTGCGCGGGATGGAGCGCTTCGGCCTGGAAGGCATAGAGGTCAGCGGCTGGAACTTCACCCCGCTGGGACGGGAGGGGAAGCGCACCTACTTCCTCGACCGGGCGCTGGCGGCCGCAGGGGAGACCGGCACGCCTGTGTTCCCCGTGGGCGGCGTGCGCTCCGTGGAGGACATACAGCGCGTTTTGGACGCGGGCCTGCCCCTGGTGTCCATGGCGCGCCCGTTCATAGCCGAGCCAGACCTCGGCACGAAACTGCTGTCCGGGCAAAAGGAGTCCGCCTGCATAAGCTGCAGCAAGTGTTTCTACCTTTACGGCAGGGAGGGCCGCCGCTGCGTGCTGCATCCGATGCCGGAGAACTGATTTTCGGGCCGCGGAGAGTTTGGTTTCCGCGGCCCGAAAAATTTTTCGGCAAGGTAAAATAAAGCTCTTGTATTTTTGAAATATTGTTGTATAATACGAATTGCGCTATATCCGGGCTGGACCTGGAACAGCAGCAGGAGGTAATTTAATATGACAAACAACACCACCGTTAGGACCAGACGCATGGCAGGATTATCCATTCTGACAGCTCTGGTCATCGTTTTGCAGATCGTGGCGACCTTCGTCAAGATCGGAGCATTCCCCGTCACTCTGACGCTGGTTCCCATCGTCATCGGCGGCGCGCTCTATGGCCGTAAGGCCGGTGCGTGGCTGGGCGGAGTGTTCGGCTTCGTCGTCATGCTCATGTGCATTGTCGGCGGCGATCCGGGCGGACAGGTTCTCTGGAATGCCAGCCCGCTGCTCTGCGGCGCGCTGTGCATGGTCAAGGGCATAGCTGCCGGCTGGGCTGCTGCCTGTGTTTACAGGGCTCTCGCCTCCAGGAGCGACACCGGCGCTGTTATAGGCGCTGCCATCATCAGCCCGATTGTGAACACCGGCCTCTTTCTCGTGGGCGTAGTGCTTTTCTTCCAGCCCATCCTCGTTGAATGGGCCGGCGGAGCTGCCAACGTGGTCAACTATATTCTGTTCACCCTTGCGGGCGTGAACTTCCTGATTGAGCTCACCCTAAATGTCCTGCTCTCGAGCATCATCGAGCGCATCATCAACTACCGCGTGAAGGCGCTGGCGTAACTATGCTGCTGGCTATCGACGCGGGAAATACGAGCATAACAGCAGGCTGCCTCGAAGGGGGCAGTCTGCTTTGCCGCGCCCAGTTCTCTGCGGAGCGGCGTACGGCGGACGAGCTGGCCGTGCTCATGGGGCAGGCGCTGCGCATGCGCGGGGTGGACACCGCCGCCTTTGAGGGGGCGGTCATGTCCTGCGTGGTGCCGCCGCTGCTGGAAATGCTGCGCGGCGCTGTGCGCCTGGTGACGGGGCACGACCCTCTCGTGGTCGGCGCGGGCGTGAAGACGGGGCTGAACATCGGCATAGACGACCCCTCCACCCTCGGTGCGGACCTGGTCGCCAGCGCGGTCGCGGCGCTCGACGGGCGCACGCCGCCGGTGATCATAGCCGACCTGAGCACGGCGACGACCATCTTCGTCATCGACGAGAAGTCCCGCCTCCTGGGCGGGGCGATAATGCCCGGCGCGGCTGTGAGCCTGGACGCCCTGGCGGGCACGGCCTCGCTGCTGCCCAGCATACCCTTTGAGGCGCCCAAACGCTGCATCGGCACCAACACCAACGACTGCATGAAGTCCGGCGCCGTGTTCGGCACGGCCTCGGCCATAGACGGCATGATAGACCGCTTTGAGGCCGAGCTGGGTATGGAGACCAGCCTGGTCGCCACGGGCTATCTCGCCCGCCGCATCGTACCGCACTGCCTCCACAGCCTGGAGATAGACGAGGACCTGACCATGAAGGGCCTGGCGCTGATCTGGGAGCGGAACCGCAGGGCGAGGAAGAAATAAACTGCATATATAAAGGGACACCGGCCCGGTTGCCGGTGTCCCTTTTTTGCATTCTTATCTGCCCGCCTTGCGCCAGGCCAGTCCTTCCGACCGGGCGATTTTCTTCAGCAGGCGGCGCAGGCGCCCCTTGGCGTTGTACACGGATATGAAGAGGCAGTCCCAGGAAAAGACGACCAGGGCGTTATCCTCCGGCAGCAGAATGTTCAGCGTGCCGGAGTGGTTCTCCATTATCTCCCGCACGGCCTCGGCCACCAGCACGGGCGCGGGGTCCTCGAGCCAGCCTCCCCAGAGGACGGCTGCGTGCCTGTAGCAGAGGAGTTTGAGCAGGGCGGCGGTGATGCGCTCGCACAGCCCGAAGCGGTCATAGTGGTTCAGCAGGCAGCACTCCACGTCGAAGTAGCGCCCCCGTGAGCCCGGAGGCAGCTGGGCAGGCAGGTAGTCCATTATGCGGCATTTCTTTTCCAGCAGGGCGTGAGCGCGCTCATCGCACCTCTCCGGGTTCATGAAATCACCACCTTGCCGGGCGTGATATCGGCCAGGGTGCGGCAGTTGGTCATTGTCATGAGGTTTTCCAGCTCGGCACGGCGGGCATTGGCGTAGAGCTCCACGCCCTCGGCCCCGCCGCCGACGGCAGCGACCACGAAGGGGCGGCCGATCATGGCCGCGTCAGCGCCCAGGGCCAGGACCTTGAAAACGTCGTAGCCGGTGCGGATGGCCCCGTCCACGATGATGGTGAGGGCCGGGCCCACGGCCGCGCGGATGCCGGGCAGCACCTCGGCAGTGGCCTGGGAGGAGGTTATGACCCGCCCGCCGTGGGTGGAGACGATGATGCCCGCACAACCGGCCTCGGCGCACTTCATGGCGCCCTCGGCGGTCATGACGCCCTTGACGATAAAGGGGATGGGGCTGGCGGCGGCGATCTCGGCTAGGTCCTTCACGCTCTTGGGCGCGAGCTGGCTGACGGCGGAGCCCATGTTGGCGAAAGCGGCCGCATCCACGTCGCAGGCGATGGCGGGACAGCCGGCCTCGGCGCACTCGACGGCGCGGGCGATTATCTTGCCGTTGTCGCGCCAGGGCTTTATGGTGCAGACGTCCCAGCCTCCGTTGGCCCGGGCCGCGCTGAGGCCGAGCTCATACTGGGTGCCGAGTGCGTTGTCGCCCGTAAAGGGCAGGATGCCCGCGGCCCGGGAGCCGGAGACGGCCATGTTCGACCACTGTTCGTCGGAGATGGCGCCGTTGTAGTTGTGGCTCATGCCGCCGATGGGGGCGAGGCACACCGGCGCAGAGAGCCGGGCGCCGAAGAGCTCCGCCGAGGTGTCGGGCGTCCAGGGCTCGTGTATGGTGTCCATCCGCACCTTTACTCTCTCCAGGAACTCGGTGCAGACGGTCCAGCTGGAGCCGTCGCCCATGGCGCCGGCGCCGGGGACCTCGCCGCGGCAGGCCTTGCCGTTGCAGACCGGGCAGGCCCGGCAGTTGGGGGCCATGAGCGTGCGGGCCCGGGACCAGATTTCGTCCAGAGTCATGTAGTTTCCTCCTCACATTGATCCTATCAGTTGTACGATAACCGCGCCCACGGCGTCGGCAAACTGGCTGATGTGCCGTATGCGCACGAGCTCGCGGCCGTAAATGCGGCGGGCGTTGGGCAGCTCAGACTCCTCGCCGGTGAACACGCACATAACGCGCACGCCCATGCGGCGGAGCTTTTCCACCTCCATGGCGGAGTCCTCCACGCCCGCCTTGCCCTGGTACTCGGCGCTGCGCCCGCCGGGCGGGGTTATCTTTTTCACGTCGTTGGGGCTGCAGTCCGAGAGGGTTATGAGCAGCCGGTGCTCATAGGGCGTGTCGCTGAGCATGTAGTTGGCCGCGCGCAGGCCCAGCCCGTCGCGGTTGAAACCGGCCGCGGAGTAGTCGAATACGGCGTCGTTGCGCTTGTCCTCGCCGTAATCCCGGTATATGCGCACCACCGTGCAGGCTCCCACCGAGCAGAAGGAGAAGACCCGTACGGGCACGCCGCAGCGGGTGAGGCTCTCCGCGAGTATGTAGGCCTGCGCGGCAACGCTCTCCTGCCGCTGCAGCTGGGAGGCGGAGGCGTCCAGCAGGACGTCCACGGAGAGCTCCGTGTCCGTCGTGCGCTCGTGCTTCTGGAAGATGCGCCCGTCGCCCAGGTACACCGCTCGCCAGACCGAGCGCGCGTCCAGCTGCCCGGCGCGGGACTTGATCATCGCGTCGTCCAGGTGGACGAGGATGCAGTTGCGCACCTTCTCCGTGAGCCTGATGATGGCCAGGCGGTGGGCCGTGAGCCCGTCCATATAGTATTTGCGGTTGGCCGCGGCCTGGTTCCTGGAGACGTGGCGCTGCAATATGGCCTCCCCGTCGCGCAGAATGCCGGGCTTTTCCTCCCCGCGGGTGAAGTGGAGCATGCACCCGGAGTGCTTGTCGCGGCAGAGGCGGTCTTCTATATTTTCAATTTCGCCCTTGCCGTACATGGAGACGCCGAAGCAGTCGGCGACGTACTCGCGCAGCTGCTCTGGGCTCTTCTCGCCGGTGATGCGGCCCAATGCGCCGGGCTTGCCGTTCCTGCGCGTCTTTTTCATGTCGCCGGTGCGCACGCGCGCGCCCAGGCCGGGACGGCGGAAGCCGAAGCCGCTCATGAACTGCGGCAGCTTGCCGCGGCTCTCGCGCCGGAGCATGCCGCCGGTGACGCCGAAGTAGTCGGCCAGCAGCTTCTTCATGCGCTCCACTATCTCCTCGCTCGTGAGCTCGGGCGGGAACTCGAGCTGGGCCAGGAGGGCTTCCTCGCGCGCTATGAGCTTGTGCCCCTGGCCCAGGGCGCGGCGGTAGTGCTCGAGCTTTATGCGGTCAGCCAGGGAGAAGTCGTTGTCGCCCTTGCCCTCCGCCTGGCGGAGGATGCCGCGCGCATAGCCCAGCCGCAGCAGCCGCAGGGCCGGACGGTCGGACACAGCGCGCAGATAGGCGCAGTTCTCCAGCCCCGTCCAGAAGAGGTCCTCGTACACCTCGCCGTGCGGGGCGTTTTCCATGCCGTCGAGCAGCTTGCGTATGACATCGTAGTCGTAGTACCTGTATACAGCGCCCACGATGCTGTTCATGTAGACGTCGGCGTAGCCCTCCGCGTCGTACGCGCGTGAAGTGGGGTGCAGCCCGTAGTCGCCGGCGGCGTTCCAGATCAGGTTTGTGGCCCGGCGCTCCTCGCGCTCGAGTTCATGTTCGCTGAGCATATCAGTCGAAGAGGCCGGCGCGGCCCAGGTCGGCGGGTATGCGCGAGGCGACCACGTCCTCCACGAGCTTGCGCTCGAAGGGGTCAAAGGCCTTGTTGACTATGCCCATGCGCAGGGCCTCCACGGCACCCAGGCCGCGCTCCATGAGGCCCACGGCGCTCATGAGCCCGCGCAGGTCCAGCGCCTTGGTGGATATCTCCGCGCTGTCCACCTTGCGGCGGATATCCTGGTAGAGCCCGGCAAACTGGTCCGCCCAGGCGTCCTTGAGGGCGGGGTGCTCGCGCTTGAGGAGCTTCTTGAGGTTTTCCTCCGTGATGGCCGGCATCTCGATGACGACAAAGCGGCTCACCAGCGCCTCGTTGAGCTCGCGCGTGCCGGCGTAGCCGTAGTTCATGGTGGCGATAAAGCGCGTGGCGCTGTCCATCTCTATGCGGTCGTAGCCGGGCACGTCGATGATGCGGCGGAAGTCCAGCGTGGCGTGCAGCACGGCCAGGGACTCGTTTTTGGCCATGTTGATCTCATCGAGTATGCCGAAGCCGCCCAGCTCGGCGCACTGCGTGATGGGGCCGGCGCGGAAGGTAACCTCGCCGTTTTTGAAGGTGTCCGTGCCTATGAGCGAGGCGGAGTCGGTGTTTATGTAGAAGCTGATATCCCAGCTGGGTCTGCCGAAGGCGGCGGCCAGGCACTCCGCCAGGACGTTCTTGCCGGTGGCCTTGGGGCCCACGAGCAGGAGGTTTTCGCCGCAGAGCAGGGCGGTCGCCGCCGCTTCCCAGATCTCCTTGCCGTAGTACTCAAAGCGCGGCGACTCCGTCACGCGGCGCTGTGCCTCTCCGGCAACGCTGTGAGCGGCGCGGAACTCCTCGATAGCGGAAATAATGCCGGGGTCAATGCCCTCCCGGCGCAGAAAATCAAGCATGAATACAGCCTCCCCAAAAAGGTTGATACGATTCTACACGCTGATTCTATCACATTTTTCCCATATGTCAAAACAATTCAATGCCCTTTTAATCATACGGCCCGGCCCTCTCGAATTGTGTTTGACTAATGAAGGTATATATGTTAAACTGTGAACGATATCTTTTGACATTTCGCCGATTGTCCCGCTGAAAAACGGGCCAAATTTGGTCGAAAGATTCAGGTCAAACCAGAGGAGGGCTATCATGCTCAGGACCATAGAGATAAAACAGAGCGTATTCGAGAGCAACGACCGCGAGGCGGACCGCGTCCGCGCGGAACTGAAGAAGCGGGGGCTCTTTTTGCTGAACCTCATGTCGTCGCCCGGCAGCGGCAAGACGACCACGCTGGTAAAGACGCTCGGCGCGCTCAAGGATGAGCTGCGCATAGGCGTGATGGAGGCGGATATAGACAGCGACGTGGACGCGCACACCGTGGCCGACGCGGGGGCAAAGGCCATACAGCTGCACACCGGCGGCATGTGCCACCTCACGGCGGATATGACCATGCAGGGGCTGGAGGCCCTGGGCACGGAGGACATCGACCTCGCCATCCTGGAGAACGTGGGCAACCTGGTCTGCCCGGCGGAGTTTGACACCGGGGCTGTGAAAAACGCCATGATCCTCTCCGTTCCGGAAGGCGACGACAAGCCGCTCAAGTACCCGCTGATGTTTGAGGTCTGCGACGTGCTGCTCATCAACAAGATAGACGTCCTGCCATATTTCGACTTCGACCTGGACGCCGTGCGCGAGCGGGCAAAAAAGCGCAACCCGAAGATAGAGATAATCCCCATAAGCGCCCGCACCGGGGAGGGGATAGACGTCTGGTGCGACTGGCTGCGCAGGGAGATAGAGGCCTGGAGGAAATAAGGCCCGAGCGGCCCGATCTGGGGAAAGAGGGGGATCCCTGGGGGGACTTCTTTTTGCGCCTGTCAAAAAGGCCTCTCGGGTTCCCAAATAAGCGCGCTTTTGCCGGCAAGGCGTAGCCCTGTGCCGGCGGGCGCATAATGCACACATCCTGGAACCACCACGGCGCGTGCCGATTATAAAAAGGGGGATTGCCGATGAGAGCGAGCATACTCAAGCTGGCGACGAAGATAAGCCTCGAGTGCGGCACCTACACGGGTGTCACGCCCAACGACCCCGAGTACAAGATACTCGACCCGGTGCTCACCGACGAGATGGCGGAGATCGCCATGGGCCTCAAGGTGCGCAAGTACGTCACCGTGGAGCAGGTGGCGAAGAAGGTCAAAAAGCCCGCCGGCCGAGTGAAGGAAGTGCTCGACGAGCTCACGCAGATCGGCGTGTGCCGCTGCAACTTCAAGGACGGGGAGGACAAGTACTTCCTGCCCATCTGGGTGCCGGGCATCATGGAGATGATGGTCGGCAACAAGGAGCTGTGCGAGCGCTACCCGGTCATAGCCGAGTGCTTTGAGGAGTACACCCGCCGCCGCATAGCCCCGCTGGCGCCGTTTATCCCCGTCGGCCAGGGCATGATGCGCGTCATCCCCGTGGAGATGGCCATCCAGAACGACGCGCACAGGGGTACCTACGAGGAGATCCATCAGATAGTGGACAATTCCTGGGCCATCGCCGTGACGGACTGCTCCTGCCGCAGGACGCGCCGCCTGATGGGCGAGGGCTGCGGCCACCTGGAGAAGGACGTGTGCATCTTCTTCAACGAGAGCGCGGAGTACCATATCCGCACCGGACACGGCCGCGAGATAGACCGCGAGGAGTGCTACGAGATACTCAAGCGCTGCGAGGAAAACGGCCTCGTGCACGAGATATCCAACCTCGACGCGCCCAACGGCGCTGCCGCCATCTGCAACTGCTGCGGCTGCTCCTGCTTCTCGCTGCGCATCGCCGAGTACCTCAAGACGCCGGACGTCATACGCTCCAACTACGTGGCGGAAGTGGACGCGGACAAGTGCGTGGCCTGCGGCCTGTGCGTGGAGAACTGCAACCTCGGCGCGCTGAAGCTGGGCCAGAAGCTGTGCGCCACACCCAGCCGGCCTCCAGAGAAGCAGACCCCGCACGACAAGCTGCTCTGGTTCGGCGAGGACAATTACGACAAGTACTACCGCACCAACCGCGGCTATACCGCCGCCGACGGCACCGCGCCCTGCAAGACGCGCTGTCCCGCGCATATACCCGTCCAGGGCTACATAAAGCTGGCCAGCCAGGGCCGCTTTGACGAGGCGCTGGAGCTCATCCGCCACGAGAACCCGTTCCCCGCCGTCTGCGGGCGCGTATGTCCCCGCTTCTGCGAGGAGGCCTGCTCCCGCGGCGATGTGGACGCCCCCGTGGCCATCGACGAGGTCAAGAAGTTCCTCGCCCAGCGCGAGCTGGACCCGGCCACGCGCGTCATACCCAAGATGCTCAACACCACCGGCAAGCCGTTCACGAACAAGATAGCTGTCGTGGGTTCCGGCCCGGCGGGCCTCTCCTGTGCGTACTACCTGGCGCTGCAGGGCTATCCCGTCACCGTGTTTGAAAAGCAGAAGACCGTCGGCGGCATGCTGACCAACGGCATCCCCAGTTTCCGCCTGGAGAAGGACGTCGTCGCTGCCGAGATAGACATCCTGCGCGAAATCGGCGTGGAGTTCAGGACCGGCGTCGAGGTCGGCAAGGACGTCACGCTCGACGGGCTGCGCAAAGAGGGGTATCAGGCATTCTTCCTCGCCATCGGCGCCTGGAAGGCCATCCCGCTGGGCATACCCGGCGAAAAGTACCGCGGCGTTATGAGCGGCCTTGACCTGCTGCGCCGGGCCGAGAGCCCGCGCCCTCCCGCAGTCAGCGAGAACACCGTCATCGTCGGCGGCGGCAACGTCGCCATCGACGCCGCCCGCGCCGCCGTGCGCCTGGGCGCGAAGAACGTCACCGTGGTCTACCGCCGCACCCGCGAGGACATGCCCGCGGCGGCGGAGGAGGTGGCCGAGGCTGAGGCCGAGGGCGTGCAGTTCAGGTTCCTCGTGAGCCCCATACGCATCAAGGGCAGCGACGGCAAGGCGACGGAGATAGAGCTGCAGGTCATGACCACCGGAGCGGCGGACGGCGCCGGACGGAAAAAGCCCGTCCCGGTCGAGGGGCAGACTGAGACCATCCCCGCCGGCACTGTTGTGACGGCCATAGGCCAGCGCGTGGACTGGGGCGACATGCTCTCCGGCAGCCGCGTGCAGCTGCGCCGCAGCGGCGCCGCCATGGCCGACCGCGTCACGCTTCAGACCATGGAGCCGGACATCTTCGTCGGCGGCGACGCGCTCACGGGGCCCAGCTTCGTCATTGACGCCATCGCCGAGGGCAAGGAGGCCGCCATTTCCATCCACCGCTATGTCCAGCCCGGCCAGAGCCTGACCATAGGCCGCCGCGTGAAGGACTTCATGGAGCTCGACAAGTCCGAGGCCGACCTGAGCGGCTATGACCGCGCGCCCAGGCAGAGCGCCGCCGCGGCCAGCCCCGACAAGGCGAAGGAGACCTTCAGGGACCTGCGCGGCACCTTTACGGCCGAGCAGGTGCTCAAGGAGACCGAGCGCTGCCTCGGCTGCGGCGCGACCGTCGTGGACCAGAGCGCCTGCGTGGGCTGCGGCGTGTGCACGACGAAGTGCAAGTTCGACGCCATCCACCTGGTGCGCGCCACGGACGCCGCCGGCAAGGTCTACGAGAAGCTCATGCCCGAGAGCGGCAAGAACCTGGCCCGCCGCGTGAAGGAGATCGCCGTAAAGCGCGTCGCGCGTCCGGCAGGAAAATGATATGCACGAGATGACGCTGGCCATACAGGCTATACGGAACGTGCTGGAGTTCGCCGGCGAGAACGGCATAGACGAGATAGACACCGTGGTGCTGGAGATAGGCGAGCTCAGCCTGGTCGTCCCCGAGTACATGGAGGAAGCCTGGCACGCCGCCGTGAAGCACACCATGCTGGAAAACTCGCGCCTGCAGATCGAAGTCACGCCGGGCAACGGCCTGTGCGAGAGCTGCGGCCACGTTTACAACATTGTCGCCAACAAGGGCGTCTGCCCCAAGTGCGGCAGCAGGGAAAAGGATATTCTCTGCGGACGGGAGTTCAATATCAAGGAACTTCTCGTCCCGGAGTGAGGGAGAGGAAAGAGGGCGTCCTTCGGGGCGCCCTCGATTCACGCAAAAAATCGCGGAAAATTTAAAAAAACACTTGCAAATGTGCGCACTCTGTGCTAACATATAAAGGCTCGCTGAGAGCTCAATAAATGCGCCGCTAGCTCAGCTGGATAGAGCGTCTGGCTACGGACCAGAAGGTCAGGGGTTCGAATCCCTTGCGGCGTGCCAAAAGCCGTTGACTTGAGTCAACGGCTTTTGTTTTTTATTCACTTCAGCTCATTGGGGCATGCGCCAGTGTCAGCAAAGGACATGAGGTTGGCAAGGGTCTGCGTGACAATACCCTCCACGGCCGTGTCGGTGTAAAAGGCGATGTGTGGGGTGACGATGACGTTGTCCATGCCAACCAGCTCGGTCAGGAGCCTGTCCAGCTCGGAACCGGCCATGTTCCTGCGCACGAACGAGGCCTCGTTGGGATAGACGTCCGTGGCCAGGCCCGCGACCTTGCCGCTCTTCAGCGCGTCGAGCACGGCGGCGAAGTCCATCAGCTCACCGCGCGCTGCGTTCACCAGGTATACGCCGTCCTTCATCTGCGCCAGGGTGGAGCGGCTGACTATGCCGCGCGTGGCGTCCGTCAGGGCGCAGTGGAAGACGATGACGTCCGCGCTGCGGAAGAGCTCTTCCGCGCTCACGTAATCGACAATTCCGGCCAGCTCGGCCCGGGGATGCGGCGTATAGGCCAGCACGCGGCAGCCGAAGGCGTGCAGGAGGCGCGCCGTCCGGCTGCCTATGAGCCCGGTGCCGAAGACGCCCACAGTCAGCGAACCCAGCTCCCGTGCAGGCGCGAGGGGCAGCTCAAAGTCATACCCGTCCACCTTCCGCAGCTCGCCTTTTATACGGCGCAGCAGCGCAAGCACGGCCATGACCGCGTACTCCGACACGGCGCTGCGGCTGTACACCGGAACATTTGCGCAGCGCAGGCCGTGCCTGGCCGCGGCGGCGAGGTCTATGTGGTCGAAGCCTGTGCCGCGGGTGAGGACGTACTTAACGCCGGCGTCCTGCAGCGCGGCGGCGGTGGGGTCGTCTACGCGGCATGAGGTGACGATGGCGACGGCGTCCGAGCCGCGCGCGGCCCGCGCCGTCTCTTCCGTGAGCCGCCGGGGCGTGAGCTCCAGCTCCACGCCGAGCTCCTCCGCCTTGGTGCGTAACAGCCCCGCCTCGTCGTCCCTTATGCAGTAAACCGTGAGTTTCATGGCCAAATTATCCTTTCATACATGTAGATACCCATATTGTACAGCCGCCTGGCCCGGAGTGCAATGGGGGCGTACGCGCCGCTGCGGATTTGCACGGACGCTTCAGTGGGCGGCTATGTATGCGTCCAGGGAGTCGTGATATCCCTCCAGCGTGTCGTGCATGAGCGGCGTCCCGCGGCCGAAGATGAGGTCGGGCAGGTAGCGCGGCTGCTTGCCGCCGACGGTCATGGAGCGGATGCAGCTTATGCAGGTGACGACCACGTCGCGGCAGGGCATCTGGGCGGCGCGCTTCCGCTGGAACTGCTCTACGCGCTCCGCGGGGACGTGCCCGTAGAGGTTGTCGCCGCAGCAGATGGATTTCTCCCGGCTGAACCCGGACTCGACGACGTGCAGGTTCATCTTCCCGAGGAGGCTGCGCACGGCCTCGTGCACCTGCGGCTTGAAGCGGAAGGAGCAGGAGTCGTGTACGGAGACAGCCAGCCCGCCGTAGTCGGGCAGCTCGAGCCCGGGCAGGGAGTCGAGCACCTCCCAGTACGTGATCGTACTGATGCCCGCATAGAGCTTGCGGAAGCGGCGGTCGCAGCCGGCACAGTTGTTGATGATGACCGAGCCCGCCGGCAGGCCAGGGTCGTGATGGCAGCACACGCGGTGCATTTTCACGCTGCCGAAGTGTTCACGGAGCAGGCCGAGCATCATATCCGGAAGCTCCGGCTTGTACAGGCTCATCGCGCAGCCGGGGTTGAAATAACACTTGTCCATGTCTATGCTCTCTATAGCTGCGCTGGGCATACGTTCAACCATGTTCTCTCTCCAATCTCAGCAGGTATTCTTTGCGCTCCAGCCCGCCGGCGTAGCCGACGAGCCGCCCGTCCTTGCCCACCACCCGGTGGCAGGGGACTATGATCAGCGCGGGGTTGCGGTTGTTGGCCGCACCCACGGCGCGGGACGCCCCGGCATTGCCGAGCGCTGCGGCTATGTCCTGATAGCTGCGCGTCTCGCCGTAGGGAATGTGCCGCAGCTGCGCCCAGACGCGCTTTTGGAACTCGCTGCCGCGCAGGTCCAACGGGAGGTCAAAGTCCCGCAGGCGGCCGGCAAAATACGCCTCCAGCTGGCGGCGCGCCTCGCCCAGGAACTCGCCTTCCGCGTCGTGCGCCTCGCCGCCGGTGAAGGCCACGCCCGTGATGCCGCGGGCGCTCTCCGTGACGCGCAGGAGGCCCGCCGGCGTGGCAAAGACGCAGTACGGCGCCTCCTCCGCGCGGCTGGAGATATACTCGCTCGGTGTGAGAGCGGTGTGTTTTTTGAAGAAGGTTGAGAACGCCGCGCTGCCCATACCGGCCGCCAGGGCGGCCTCGGTGACTGAGCCGCCGCCGTCGAGCACGTCACGGGCTCGGCCGAGTCGCACCCGGTCCGCATACTGCTTGAGCGGGCAGCCGAAGCGCCGCTCGAACACCCGCGTGAGCTGCTCGCGGCTCAGGCCGATGGAGGCCAGGGCGGCCCGGAGGGCCTCCGCGTCCGCGCAGTGCCGCTCTATGAGCGCACGCGCCCGTTCCGCCGCCTCGGCGTCCGGGTCATACGTGTCCAGGTCGGGACGGCAGCGCTTGCAGGGCCGGAACCCCGCCGCCTCCGCCTCGGCCCGGCCGGGGAAGAACAGCACGTTTTCCCGCCGCGGCTTTTTGGAGCTGCATGACGGGCGGCAGTATATGCCCGTGCTGCGCACGGCGTAGAAGAACCGTCCGTCACAGCTGCGGTCGCAGTCCAGCACGGCCTGCCACATCTCCTGTTCTCTCATGTCCAGCGCCCCTTTCGCAGACAGTGTACCACATCCTGCGCAAAAAAGCTTTTCATTTTGCGGCATTTAATTTCAGGACGCATACCAAAACCGGCCCTGCCAAAGCTGGCGGGGCCGGTTTGAGTTTACCGCTCTTCCCGGAAGTACGAGAGCCCGAGATGGGCGGGGGGCTGATTCTCGCGGCTCTTTTTGAGGGAGACGATGATCAGCACGGCTATGGTTACCAGATAGGGGAGCATCTTGTAGAGCTCCTTGACGGCGAGGTTGGTGCCGGTGGGGATGAAGAGGTGGAGGATGTAGAGCCCGCCGAACAGGATGCTGGCCAGGATGCTGACGGCCGGGCGCCACATCGTGAAGATGACCAGCGCGATGGCCAGCCAGCCGCGGTCGCCGAAGGCGTCGTTCGACCAGATGCCGTTGGCGTAGTCCATGACGTAGTAGAGACCGCCGAGCCCGGCTATCATGCAGCCGACGCAGGTCGCCTTGTACTTGTAGCGGGTGACGTTGATGCCGGCGGCGTCGGCCGTAGCGGGGTCCTCGCCCACCGCGCGCAGGTTCAGCCCGGAGCGCGTGCGCTTGAGGAAGTACGAGCAGAGGATGGCTATGATAATCGCGATATAGGTGAGAGCCCCGTAGCTGAGGAAAATCTGCCCGAACCAGCCCAGGCTGTCCGCAAAGGGCAGGGTGGTCTTGAAATAGGAGCTGGTGGCGGTCAGGGCTATGCTGGGCACCTCGCTGTCCGTCAGGCGTATCAGCGAACCGCCGAAGAAGTTGCCGAAGCCCACGCCGAAGGTGGTCATGGCCAGGCCGGTGACGTTCTGGTTGGCGCGCAGCGTGACGGTGAGGAAGCAGTATAGAAGGCCCATCAGCACGCTGCCCGCCAGGCAGCAGAGCGTGGGTATGCCCACGGCAAGCAGGGCGTTCATCTCGGCGGCGGGGGTGTTCAGCTCGTACAGGAACGAGCCGATGACGCCGCAGATGGCGCCGACGTACATGACGCCGGGCAGGCCGAGGTTGAGGTTGCCGGACTTCTGTGTCAGAGTCTCGCCGGTGCTGCCCAGCATCAGCGGCACGCCCTGAACCACGGCGCGGGGGATGAAGGCTATGAAGTCAAACATTTTCCGCCGCCTCCTTTGACGCGCGTCCACGGAAGTGGAGCTGGTAGGTGATGAAGAACTCGCAGCCTATAATGAAGAACAGTATAACGCCTGTGAGTATGTCGCCGAAGGCCTCGTTCAGCCCGAAGTCGGTGGCGATTTCGCTCGCCCCGCGGTCCAGGAAGACAATGAGGAAGCTGGCAAATACCATGAAGACAGGGCTGAACTTGGCCAGCCAGGAGACCATGACGGCTGTGAAGCCGCGGTTGTCGGAGAGGGTGGTGGTAATCGTGTGGTCGGTGCCGGCCACGAGCAGGAAGCCCGCCAGGCCGCACAGGGCGCCGGAGATTATCATCGTGCGCATGATTACGCGCTCGACCTTGATGCCGACGTAGCGCGCGGTGCGCTCGCTCTCACCCACGACGGAGATCTCGTAGCCGTGCTTGGTGTACTTGAGGTAGACGTACATGAACACGGTGAGCACGGCGACAATGAGAACGTTAAGCATATAGCGGTTGGTGCCGATGGTGGGCAGCCAGCCGGCCTGGCTCTGCTGGTTGATTATACCGACGTTGCCGCTGCCGGCGGGGGACTCCCAGATGATGATGAAGAAGGCCACCAGCTGGATGGCGACGTAGTTCATCATCAGGGTGAACAGTGTCTCATTCGTGTTCCACTTGGCCTTGAAGAAGGCGGGGATGAGGCCCCAGATGCCGCCCGCCAGCAGGCTGGCCACGAGCATTGCGGCGATCAGCAGCCAGTTGGGGAGCTTGTCGCCCAGGACTATCATGCAGGCCGCGGTGGCCAGGCATCCGGCCATGATCTGGCCCTCGCCGCCTATGTTCCAAAAGCGCATCTTGAACGCGGGCGTGACCGCCAGGGAGACGCACAGCAGTATGGCGATGTTCTGCAGCAGCACCCAGATGCGCCGCGAGGTGCCGAAGGCGCCGTCAATCATGGCCAGGTATATCTGCAAGGGGTTTTCGCCCGTCAGCAGCGCGGACATGACGCCGCAGACTATGAGCGCGAGGACGATGGCTATGGCTCGTATTCCCCAGGCCTTGTACCAGGGCAGCGAGGCCCGGCGGGAGATGTGTACCAGCGGTACACGGGTCTTCTCATTCATCCTCGGCGCCTCCTCCCAGTTTGGTCATCATCAGGCCCACACGGCGCTTGGTGGCGCCGCGGCCCGGTATAAGCCCGCTTACCTTGCCGCCGCAGAGGACGAGTATGCGGTCTGCCAGCTCGAGCAGCACGTCCAGGTCCTCGCCCACGTAGACGACGGCCACGCCGCGCTCCTTCTGCTTGTTTATCAGGTCGTATATGGTGTAGGACGAGTTTATGTCCAGGCCGCGCACGGCGTAGGCGGTGAGCAGCACGGTGGGGGCGCTGGATATCTCGCGGCCCACGAGCACCTTCTGTACGTTGCCGCCCGAGAGGCGGCGCACCGGCGTCTCTATGCTGGGGGTGTTGACGTCGAGCTCCTGCACCACGCGCTCGGCCAGCTTGTGCGGGCTCTTGCGGTCGGTGAAGAAGCCGCGGCCGCGCCGGAATGAGCGCAGCATCATGTTGTCGGAGAGGTCCATGTCGCCAACCAGGCCCATGCCGAGCCTGTCCTCGGGCACAAAGGAGAGGGCCACGCCAATGTCGCTGATGTCGCGCGGGTCCTTGCCCACAAGCTCTTCCTCCGCGCCGGTCTCGGGATCCACGTAGATAATGGAGCCGGCTTCGGCCCGGTGCAGGCCCGCAATGGCCTCCAGCAGCTCCTTCTGGCCGGAGCCGGAGATGCCGGCCACGCCGAGGATCTCGCCCGAGTATGCGGTGAAGCTGACGTCGTCCAGCTTGGTGACGCCGTCCTCGTCGCGCACGGTGAGGTTCCTGACCTCCAGCCGGCGCTGCGGGTTCCTGGGCTCGGGGCGTTCGATGTTGAGCACCACGGGACGGCCGACCATCATGTTGGTCATCTCGCCGGCGTTGGTCTTTTTGGTGGGCATGTCGCCCACAAAGTGGCCGTGGCGCAGTATGGCCACGCGGTCCGAGAGCTCCTCCACCTCGTGGAGCTTGTGGGTGATTATCACGATGGCCTTGCCGTCGTCGCGCATGTTGCGCAGCACGGCGAAGAGCTTGTCCGTCTCCTGCGGCGTGAGCACGGCGGTGGGCTCGTCGAGGATGAGTATGTCCGCGCCGCGGTAGAGCACCTTGACTATCTCCACGGTCTGCTTCTGGGAGACGGACATGTCGTAGACCTTCTGCATGGGGTCAACCTCGAAGCCGTAGCGCTCGCTTATCTCCTTGACCTTTGCCGCCACGGACTTGATGTCCAGCCTGCCCTTGCCGGGCAGGCCGAGGATGATGTTCTCCGCCGCGGTGAGCACGTCCACCAGCTTGAAGTGCTGGTGTATCATGCCTATGCCGAGGTCGAAGGCGTCCTTGGGCGAGCGGATGACGACCTCGCGCCCGTCAACGAAAATCTGGCCGTCGTCGGGGTAGTAGATGCCCGAGAGCATATTCATGAGCGTGGTCTTGCCGCTGCCGTTCTCGCCCAGCAGGGCGAGAATCTCTCCCTTGTAGATGTCGAGCCAGACCTTGTCGTTGGCCTTGACCGGGCCGAAGGACTTGGTGATGTCGCGCATCTGTACAGCTGCCGTCTTGCCGTCCAAAGGCTTTCCTCCTTAAGAATATCTGTCGTTATAAACTCCAAAGGACAGCGCAGCTTGCTGTCTCAAGCTGCGTTGTCCTTTGCCGGCAAGCCCCGAAGGGCTTGCCGGTCCTGCGTTGAAAGTCCCCGCTTAATTTTCGCCGCTTGCGGCCAGGGGGACCTTATTGCATAAAAAGGCCGTCGAGGCCTTTTTATGCAGTTTTTATCAGCCAAAGTTGGTGTCGAGCAGGGTGATGCCGTCTATCTGGAGATCGAAGTAGGGGGCGGAACGGTACTCGCTCTCGTGGAAGTAGCCGTCGGAGACAGCCTCGGTGTCGCCGGTGTTGTCGGCGTCGGTGTCGACGTCGGCCATGTAGGTGGTGACCTCAGCGCCCTCGACGGTGAAGGTGCTGGTGTCGAAAACGTGCAGGCTGCCGTCCTCGAGGGCGGCCATGGCCTCGTCAATGGCCTCCTGGGTGCCCTCGGCGACGTTCTCGCCCAGCTCGGTCAGGACGACGGAGCCGGTCTCGAGGGTGCCGGTCCAGTCAGCGGCGATCTCCTCGCCGTTGAGGACGCAGTTGATGGCGTACAGGTAGTAGGGAGTCCAGTCAATGCGGCTGGAGACGAGGTAGGTCTCGGGGCAGTTGGCGGCGGTGGAGCCGTTGTAGCTGACGTTGGGAACGCCGGCGGCCTCGCAGGCGGAGGGGGCGCCCATGGAGTCGGCGTGCTGGCTGATGAGGACGCAGCCGCCCGCGATGAGGTTGTTGGCGGCCTCACGCTCGGCGGTCTCGTCGTACCAGGAGCCGGTGAAGGTGACGTCCATGGTCACGCTGGGGCAGACGCTCTTGGCGCCCAGGTAGAAGCTGGTGTAGCCGGAGAGCACCTCGGCGTAGGTGTAGGCGCCGACGTAGCCCATCTTGGCCTGGTCCTCGGTGATCTCGCCGTTGGCGATCATCTCGTTGAGCTTCATGCCGGCGACGATACCGGCGAGGTAGCGGCCCTCATAGATGGAGGCGAAGGCGTTGTGGTAGTTGGCAAGGCCCTCGGTGTGCGCGCGGGTGCCGGTGGAGTGGCAGAACTGCACCTCGGGGAACTCCTGGGCAGCCTGGATGATGAAGGACTCGTGGCCGAAGCTGTCGGCGAAGATAATGTCGCAGCCGTCGTCAGCGAGCTCGGCGGCGGCGTCATAGCAGGCCTGGGTCTCGGCGATGTTGTAGCGGAACTCGTACTGATCCTCGGTCAGGCCCAGCTCCTCAATGGCGGCGTTGGCAGCGTTGATGAAGTTGAGGTCGTAGGTGGAGTTCTCATCGTGCAGGAAGATGAAACCGACCTTGAAATCCTCGGGGATGCTGGCGGTGCCGTCGGGAGTGCTGCTGGCGGCGGGGTCGTCCGTGGCGGTGGGGGCGTCCGTAGCAACGGAGCCGCTGTCGTCGCCGCAGGCGGCGAGGGCGAAGACCATCACCAGCGCGAGAAGCAGCGCAAGAAACTTCTTCATTTTTGTTCCTCCAAAAATCTTATTTATCTTAAAGCTCCCCTTGAGCTTAAGACCAAAAAAGGCAGCGCACACCCGTACACTGCCTTTGGAACGATAGTCCGGCCGTTTACGGGGGCTGGGTAGAGACGCCGGGGCCATATCCCCCGGCATATATCGGTGAGATGTTCGGTTGTTCCCGGCGCCGCCTGGTAAAGGTACGTCCGCCGCGGAGGGATGGGGCAGAAGCTCAGCAGAACTCGATGTGGCCCTCGTCGTCCATGCTCTTGATGCGGGCGAGGCTCTCCACGCGCACGCCGCGGGCACGGATGCGGTCGCCGCCGGGCTGGAAGGCCTTCTCTATGCAGATGCCGGCGCCCACGACTTCGGCCCCGGCGTCGAGGCAGAGGGTGATGAGCCCGTCCAGTGCGGCGCCGTTGGCGAGGAAGTCGTCTATTATCAGCACGCGGTCGCCGCGGCCGAGATATTTCCTGGAGACGAGGATGGTGTTCTCCACATGGTGCGTGAAGGAATACACCTTGCTGGTCCAGAACTCGCCGGCCAGATTGCTGGTGCGGTTTTTCTTGGCAAATAAAACAGGGCAGCCGAAAGCCAGGCCCGCAAAGCAGGCCGGTCCGATGCCCGATGCCTCAATAGTAAGTATCTTGTTCACGCCGCAGCCGGCAAAAAGCGCGTGGAACTCCTCACCCATGGCGGTGAGAAGCTGGGGGTCCATCTGGTGGTTAAGAAAACCGTCCACCTTGAGTATGCCGCCGGGCAGGACTTCGCTGTCCGTCACTATGCGGCGCTCGAGAAGCTGCAAAAGCCCTCTCCTCCAATCCACGTAAGAATTACCGGAAATCGTAAAATGTTAACTCTCTGTTAACGACAACTAGATTCTACATCATCAGCGGCGGTTTGCGCAACTGTCTTTTCGACGAATTCCGCGCTGGCCCCCGGTCGCTTTCCGTGCAAAATGACGCCGGAGAAGGTCGGTTAACGGACGCCGGGGATTTACAAACCGCCGGGCGTGGTATAAAATACAAATTACCCCGTGTTTGCGGGAGATTTGTGCTCGGGAGGACAGCATGGCTGAGGCATACGATTATATGAAGGAGAGCGGCTCCGCGGCGGCCTACCTGCGCCTGCGCGGTGCGGCTGTAAGGCTGGCCGGGCGTTTCGGAGCCGGCAGGCTGGGCGAGATAGCCGCAGGCGCGCCGGACGTGATTTACACGCTTGTGATGCTCCTGCGCGACGGGCGCGTGCCGCAGAAGGCAAAGGTGAAGCTAGGCATTGCGGCGGCGTACTTCGCCATGCCGCTGGACGTGCTGCCGTTCGGCGCGCTGGACGACGTGTACGTGGGTCTCATCGCCCTGGCCGGTGTGATGGACGACGTGGGCGAGGGGCTGCTCTGCGAATACTGGCCGGGGGACATCGCGGACCTCCTGCGCTTCAAGGCCCTTATGGACTCGCTCAACGAGAAGTACGGCGCGGGCGCCGTCCGCCGCCTGGCGAGCGCCCTGCTGGAGCGGAAATGAAGAATGGGCACGCGGATGCGTTCCCGTTTCCGGGCTCAGAGGCGCGGCACCAGCTCCCTCTCGGCCAACATTCCGGCGCGCCTGATGCCGGTGCCGGCGCCGGCGATGATTACCACGCGTGTGATAAATTAGGAGGCCAATACGTGAAGTTTTCTGAAATATCTTATAATCGCCCTGACGTGGAGGCGGCGAAAAAGTTTTACACCGAAGCGGCGGAGAGGCTCTCCACCGCGGGGAGCTTCGGCGAGGCTGAGGCCGTGTTCCTGGCGGTGGAGGATTTTTCCCGGCAGCTTGACACCATGTTTACCGTCGCCCAGATACGCCACGACATAGACACGAGGGACGAATTCTATAACGCCGAGGCCGGGTTTATCGACTCCGCTGCGCCCGAGCTGCAGGAGTTCACCCAGCGCTGGGACCTGGCCATGCTCGCCTCGCCGTACAGGCCGGAGTTCGAGCGCAAATACAACCGCCTCATGTTCCTGAACACGGAGATCGACCTGCGCACCTTCTCCAGCGAGATAGTGCCGGAGCTGCAGCGGGAGAACGCGCTCACCACCGAGTACTCCAAGCTCCTGGCCTCGGCGCAGATCCCCTTTGAGGGCGGGACGTACACGCTCTCGCAGCTCACGCCCATCAAGCAGGACACGGACGCTGCGCGCCGCCGTGCCGCCTGGGCGGCGGAGGATGCCTGGTACGCCGCCAACGAGCAGCGCCTGGACGGGATTTACGCCGAGCTCGTCACCCTGCGCGACGCCATGGGCAAAAAGCTCGGGCACGACGGCTACATCCCCCTCGGCTACGACCGCATGATGCGCAACTGCTACGGCAAGGACGACGTGGAGCGCTTCCGCGCCGCCGTGCGCGAGTACATAGTGCCCATAGCCGGGAGCGTCTACGCCGTTGTGGCAAAGCGCCTGGGGAAGACGCTGCCCATGGGCTACGCCGACTGCGCCATGTGGTTCCGGGACGGCAACGCCAGGCCCACCGGCACGCCGGAGGAGATACTCGCCGCCGGGCGCAGCTTTTACCACGAGCTGAGCGGGGAGACGGCGGAGTTCATAGACTTCATGCTGGATAACGGCATGATGGACGTCCTATCCAGGCCGGGCAAGGCCGGGGGCGGGTACTGCACGACCCTGACCGCCTACAAATCCCCCTTCATCTTTGCCAACTTCAACGGGACCAGCGGCGACGTGGAGGTCATAACCCACGAGGCCGGCCACGCCTTCGCCAGTTACACGGCGCGGGACATCGTGCCCAGCTCCAGCGCTTCACCCTCCCTGGAGGCCTGCGAGGTGCACTCAATGAGCATGGAGTTCTTCGCCGAGCCCTGGGCCGAGCGCTTTTTCGGCGCGGACGCGGACAAATTCCGCTGGCAGCACCTGGCCGACGCCGTGACCTTTATCCCCTACGGCACGCTGGTGGACCACTTCCAGCACGAGTGCTATGAGCACCCGGAGTGGACGGGCGGCGAGCGCAACGAGTGCTGGCTGCGCCTGCAGGGCGCCTATATGCCCTGGCTCAAGCCAGAGGCTGAGCTGGGCTTTTACTCCTCCGGCCGCGCCTGGCAGCGCCAGAGACACATCTACCAGTACCCATTCTACTACATAGACTACTGCCTCGCCCAGACAATCTCGCTCCAGTTCTGGGCCCTGATCGCGAAGGACCGCGGCGCGGCCTGGGAGAAATATATGGCGTATACCCGCCCGGCCGGGACGATGACCTTCCTCGAGCTGCTCGAGCAGGCGGGGCTGCGCTCCCCGTTCGACCCGGAGACGCTTAAAGAACTGGCCGGGGAGGCCAAGGCCTGGCTGGACACCCACGACGCGGTATAAAAAACGGTCCGGGAATTCAGCGAATTCCCGGACCTCCTTCAAAACCTTCAGCAGACCTTGACTATCCAGCCCCTGGTGTCGGGCACCTTGCCCCACTGTATGCCGGTCAGCTCGTCGTAGAGCCGCTGGGTGAGGGGGCCTATCTCGTTGTTGTTGATGACGTGCTCGACGTCCTTATAGGCCAGCACGCCCATGGGAGAGACGACCGCGGCGGTGCCGCAGCCCCAGGCCTCCTCCAGGGCCCCGCTCTCGGCGGCCTCGATGAGCTCGTCAACGCTGATGTTGCGCTCCTCCACCTCGTAGCCCCAGTCCCTGAGGACCTCTATGCAGCTCTTGCGCGTGATGCCGGGCAGGACGGTGCCGCCGGAGATGTCGGGCGTTACCACCTTGCCGTTTATCTTGAACATGACGTTCATCGCACCGACCTCTTCGATGTACTTCATGTTCACGCCGTCGAGCCAGAGCACCTGGGCGAAGCCCTTCTTCTCGGCCTCCTCGCCGGCGCGCATGCTGGCCGCGTAGTTGCCGCCGCACTTGGCGTAGCCCGTGCCGCCGCGCACCGCGCGCACGTCGCGGCTCTCGATCATGATGCGCACCGGGTCTATGCCGCCGGCGTAATAGCTGCCGCTGGGCGAGGCTATGATGCAGAAGAGGTAGTGGTGCCCGGCGTGGACGCCCAGCTGCGCGTCGGTGGCGATGATGAACGGGCGCAGGTAGAGGCTGGTGCCGTACTCGTGCGGTACCCAGCTCTCATCCACCGTTACCAGGGTCTTGAGCGCCTCGAGGTACACGTCCTCCGGCACGGGCGGGATGCACATGCGCAGGGCGGAGTTGTTCATGCGCTTTATGTTCTCCGTCGGGCGGAAGAGCTGTACCGTGCCGTCCTCGGTACGGTAGGCCTTCAGGCCCTCGAAAATCTCCTGTGCGTAGTGCAGCACGTTGGCGCAGGGCATGAGCTCAATGGGGCCGTAGGGGACTACGCGCGGCGAGTGCCAGCCCTGGCCCTCGTCATAGTTCATGAGGAACATGTGGTCGGAGAAGACCTTGCCGAAGCCGAGCTTATCCGACGGCACTTTCTCCTTGGGGGCGGTTGTCCTGGTGATTGTTATCTTCTCCATAAGTATCTGTCCTTCCCTCAGTTAAATTGGCGCCGCTCTCTACGGCGGCCGTCTATATAATAATCATACCACACTCTGTGCTCGTTGCATAGAGAATATTGGCAGACACGCGGAACTTTGTGGATATTGTTGAAAAAAATGCGCACACATAGTGAAAGGAGCCGATGAGCTTGCCTGTAAACGTCAGTATCGTGCCCTGCCCGGACTATTCACCGGAGCGGCTGGACGCCGCTGTTGCCGCCGCCATAGCCCCTCTGGGCGGGCTGGACTGGGTGAAGGCGGGCATGACCGTGGCCATAAAAACCAACCTGGTATCGCGCATGAGCCCGGACAGCGCCGCCGTCACGCACCCGGAGGCGGTGGCGGCCCTGGTGCGCATGCTCACCGCGCGCGGCGCGCGCGTAATCGTGGGTGACAGCCCCGGCGGGCCCTGGACGGCCGCGTGGGTGCACTCCGTCTATCACGGCGCGGGCATGGACGCCGTAGTGCGCGCGGGAGGGGAGCTGAACGATGACTTCGGCACCGCCGAGGTGAGGTTCCCGGAGGGCAGGACGGCGAAGTCCTTCAGCTACACCTCCTGGCTGCAGAAGGCCGACGCGATAATAGATTTTGCCAAGCTCAAGACCCACGGCATGGCGGGCATGACCTGCGCGGTGAAGAACTTCTTCGGCACCATACCGGGCACCAGGAAGCCGGAGATGCACTATATGCACCCGAACACGCCGGACTTCTGCTCTTTGCTGGTGGACCTGGCGCTCTATAACGCACCGCGCCTGACGCTGGTGGACGCCGTGGAGTGCATGGAGGGCAACGGCCCCACGCAGGGTACGCCGCGGCACATGGGGGCCCTCCTGGCCGCCGACACGCCCTTTAACGCCGACCTGGTCTGCGCGCACCTCATCGGCCTGGAGGCCATGAACACCCCGACCGTGGCCGAGGCGGTCTCCCGCGGGCTCTGCCCGGCGGACTGGCGGGAGCTGGAGCTGAGCGGCGACCCGGACGAGTTCGCCCTGCCGGACTTCGAGACCCTGCCCGTGGGGGCGAAGATAGACTTCCGCACCAAGCTGCCCATCGTCAGCGCCTTCATGCGCCGGGCCTTCGGCACGGGGCCGAAGATAGACCGCGCCAAATGCGTGGGCTGCGGCAAGTGCGCCCAGGTGTGTCCGGCCAAGGCCGCGGAGGTGGTAAAGGGCAAGGCCAGAATTGACGCGAAAAAGTGCATCCGCTGCTTCTGCTGCCAGGAGTTCTGCCCCAGGGGCGCGGTGAGCGTCCACCGGCCGCTGCTGGCAAGGCTGCTGGAGCGGGACAAAAAATGAAAAGGCCGCACAGCGCACGCCGCCCGGGTAAAATCCACGGGCGGCGTTTCTGCGCGTGAGCACCGCTTCGCAGGCGGGCGCGGCATGAACATTTTTCATGTTGCGTTTTGCGTCGAAAAGCGTCTATATATAAAATAGGCCGCTGCGGGGAGGAGGGAGAACCGTGGCCGGGGGAAAGTTCATGGAAGAGCTGTATATGAAATACCGCCGTCTGATGTACGCGACGGCGCTCAAACTGGTATCCGGACGGGAGACGGCGGAGGACGTGGTGCATGACGCGGTGGTAAAGCTGATAGAAAAAGAGGAAACTTTGCGCACTCTGAACCGTTGCGCTTTGACCAGCTATGTTGTCTATACTGTACGAAACACTGCGATAAACCATCTCCGGCGCCAGGACACCCGCAGCCGCCACAGCGTGCCTGCCGGGGCGCTGCCCGAGGACTTCGAAAGCGCGGACGAGGCCCCGGGGCCGGAGGAGCTCGCGCTCCTGGCGGAGCGCAGTGAACGGTTCGCGGAGATATGGGGCACCCTGCCCGACGACACGCGCACTCTCCTGGCGGGAAAGTACCTGCTGGAGAAGAGCGACGCCGAGCTGGCCGAGACCTTCGGCTGCAGCGCGGCGAGCGTGCGCATGAAACTTACACGCGCCCGCCGCAGGGCGATGGACGCGCTGAGAAAGGGGGAATTTGACAGTGGAAAAGCGTGAAGAGCTGCTGCAAAGCTGCGAGGACGCGCTCTTCGCCGTGCTGGTTGCGCACGCGCTGGAGGCCGAGGGCGAGGCCCTGCTGGCCGAGGCGGAGCGCCTGAATGCGGAGGAACCCGGCACGGATGACGTCCCGGGGCTGGACCGGCGCTGCCTGGGCGCCATACGGGCGCATGAGCGCAAAACCGGCTCGCGCCGCGTTGTACGCCGTGCGTACAACCTCCTGAGCAAGGCGGCTGTCGCCGCCTTGATAGCCGCTGTGCTCGTGGTCGGAGTGTTTGCGGCCTTCCCGGAGGTGAGGGTCGGGGCGCTGAACCTGCTCATAACCGTGTCGGAGAGCGACACTGAGCTGTACGTGCCCGGCAGCGAGCAGGTTCAGAACCCCGGCAGCGGCGAGGTGCCCTTTTTCGGCTACACCTTTGAGATCCCGGAGGGCTGGGAGCACGTCGAGTCCGAGCACAGCCTGGCCGGCTGGTACGATGGCTATTCCCGGGCGGACGGCGCGGAGCTGAACATAGAAGCATTGACAACCTCCGGTTCAAAGGTGTTCCTGGACACCGAGGACGCCGACCTCACGGAACAGATAAAAGTGAACGGCTGGGACGGGCTGCATATAATAAAGGGCACAGCTGAGACGGTGGCCTGGGCGGATATGGACGCCATGTGCTTCGTGGTGATTCTCACATACGGCGCAGAGGACGGTACGGCGATGGAGATCGCCGGGAGCGCAAAGCTGCAACCCTGAAAAGACGGCGAACTTGCGCCTGACTCCTTCCCGGAAACGGGCAACGCCTGAATAATGCCGCCGGCGCCGGGTTCC
>OLRU01000593.1_pt1 | contig 39999 bp, 31 predicted proteins | sample 1672961 | NCBI WGS metagenome assembly OLRU01 (sample SAMEA3136741, study PRJEB25190) | human gut metagenome | biome: human gut; feature: human-associated habitat; material: faeces | place: Austria | collected 2013
CAATTCATCTCCCACCTGCAGAGGAAGGAGAATTCTTGCTATATTATGTTAAAATAAAATCATGAAAATGTATTGTCTATGGCTTCTTTATTCCAAGAAATAAAATCTCTCAGAACTTTATTTGCAGATAGTTTACCATATTTTTTGTTATCTCTCACTCTTTTTTCCTGTTTTTGTGATATGATGCTAAAGGAAACAAAAAATGAATTGTAAACTGTACAGCCTTGTTTCCATATTATTTTACCTAATATTGTTTGTGCAAAACGAAGGACTGATTACAATCACACAATGCATCTTTATGTAGGAATGATTTTTCAAACATACTCTAAAATCAGGAAACTATTAGAACTACAAATTTATTACAACAGGATTTTAACTATGGATTTTACAAAAAATACAAATTTATCAATTGAGGAAATATCTGAAAACAAAACATCAGGCAATGAACTATCTGTTACTAAAATATCCGATAGTACGGTCGAAAAAACATTTACAAATAATGCTTTTTCTCATTTTGTTACAGATACTATGACTATTCTCTGGGAACCTGCCGATTCGGGCTGTCGGCTGCTTCGCTGTTTTGGCAACAGTCCCATATTGAATGTTCCAGATATGATTGACGGACGGACAGTCAGTGAAATGGGAGCTTACTGTTTTTCCCGTTCTCGCCCCAGATTTCCTGAGAAAATTTACAAAACTATTTTTATAGATATAGAAAATCAGGAAACTACACTGGAAAGCGGACAGGCTTTTAACCAGAAAGATTTTGATTTTTCAGCTTTTGGAACAGAGCTTGATGGTACCTTTCTTGAAGAAATCACTCTTCCTGACTGTGCAACAACACTTCACAATGCCGCATTTTATAACTGCCGTAAATTAAAAAAACTTTCTGTAGGAACTGCAATTTCCGGCATTGGAAGCGATGAATTTATGAATGATTCCCAGCTGGAGCATCTGATCATTCGTGGAAAAGATTCTGAAGCAACCGGTTTACCTCTTATTTTGGAGCGAATCGCAGAAAATATTACCGTTTCTTTCTGTCCGGATTCCTCCTCATCACCAGAAAGTATTGTGTTCTTCCCTGAATATTATGAATGGTTAGACGAAATTTCCCCAGCTCATATTTTTAGCAGAAGCATTCACGGTGAAGGCTTCCGCATGAGAAAGAGCTTTGAAAACGGTATTCTCAATTACAGAAAGTATGATTCCTGCCTTGAAAATGCTCTTACGGTCGAATTGCCGGAGTCTTTATGTAAAATTGCTTTAAACCGTCTTCGCTGGCCTTCTCGGCTGGAAGGCATTTTTAGAGAAAAATATGAAAATGTCATAAAAAAATATATGGGCACTGCTTTTACCCTTGCCGTAAAAGATCAGGACCTTCCGATGCTTCAATTTATCTGCGAGCATTTTTCTCCCGATGCATCCGCTCTCGCTTCTGCCATCGACCAGTGTATAGAAAAGGAATGGGGAGAGGGAAATGCTTTTTTAATAGAAGCAAAACATAAGTCTTTTTCTAAAAAAACATTTGATTTTGACCTAGATTTTTAGGAGGTGATACAATGACACAAACTGAATGGGAAAATGAAATGTGTATTAAAATTCTCGAACTTATTCAAAATGAACTATACGTAGATTTTCGTTATCTTGATGTTGCCGTTTCCGCACTTACCTTAACACCAAATGATTCTCTTCGTTCGACAGCAACCGACGGAATCTCCTTCTTTTTCCCGCCAGAACAGATCCTTCGGGTATTCCGCTCCAACCCGCTTTTTTTAAATCGCGCTGTACTGCATAGCGTATTTCACTGTATTTTTCGGCATCTGTGGATTCGTGGAAGCCGCGACCCGAATTTGTGGAACCTTTCCTGCGACATTGCTGTAGAGTGGATTATTGATTCTTTTGAAAAGAAAAGCGTAAAGCGTGCTCTCTCTGGAATACGCACAAATATTTATAACGATTTTCGTCAATATAAAATTCCCATCACGTCCGCAAATATTTACAGGTATCTTTTACCCGATGTCGCTGACAATCCAGACCGATTAAATCAACTTATGATGGAGTTTTTTACCGATGATCACCGTTTCTGGCCAAAAGACCCGTCAACTTCGCCTTCTGCCGCAAAGGCAGGACAATCATGGGATAAAATCAGCCGCCGCATGGAACAGGAATTAAATCTTCGCGGCGATGATTCCGCCTCCGGCATTGATGCTATGAAAACGCAAATTAAAGAGGGAAAAAGCCGCCGTTCCTATAAAGACTTCCTTCGAAAATTCACCGTACTTAAGGAAGAACTTCACTGTGACTATGATGAATTTGACTTAAATTATTACTCTTATGGTCTGCGGCTCTATAAAAATATGCCGCTGATTGAACCATTAGAAAGCCGGGAAGTGACTAAGATTTCTGAGTTTGTCATTGTCATTGACACCAGCTATTCGACCAATGGCCCGCTTGTCCAGAAATTCCTTGAAGAAACATTTCAGATTATTCAGGAGCGGGACAGCTTTTTCCATAAAAGCCAAATCCGAATTATTCAATGTGACAATCAGGTACACTCAGATACCATTATTAAGGAACAGAGGGACATTCTAAAACTGCTCCATAACTTTGAATTAATCGGTGGCGGGGGTACCGATTTCCGTCCTGCCTTTTCTTACATTAATAAATTACTTGAAGATGGAGAATTTCAAAATTTGAAGGGTGCTCTGTACTTTACAGACGGAAAAGGCATTTATCCCGCAAAAAGGCCACCTTACGAAACCGCCTTTTTGTTTTTAGGAGAAGAAGAACATCCTGATGTGCCAGCATGGGCGATGAAATTGATATTGCATGCGGAAGATTTTTAAGTAGTTATTTAACTTTATGAATATGACCAAAAATTACCTGTTATTATATTTGGCATTTTATAAATCTATCAACAACGAAAGGATTCAATCTTATGAATATAAAAAAAGCAAAAGAAGATATTAAAAATACCGTTCGGGCTTATCTGAAGAAAAATGATTACGGACAGTACAGTATTCCCTCTATCCGCCAGCGTCCCATGTTATTAATGGGGCCTCCCGGAATCGGTAAAACACAGATTATGCAGCAAATTGCACAGGAATGTAACATCGGCCTTGTGGCATATACCATCACTCACCACACCAGACAAAGTGCTGTCGGACTGCCATTTATTAAAGAAAAAACATTTGATGGCAAATCTTACTCCGTCACCGAATATACAATGAGTGAAATCATTTACAGCATCCATCAGTACATGGAAGAATCCGGCAAAAAAGAAGGTATTCTTTTTATCGACGAAATTAACTGTGTTTCCGAAACACTTGCTCCGACAATGCTACAATTCTTACAGTGCAAAACTTTCGGAAATCAGGCTGTTCCAGAAGGATGGATTATCGTTGCCGCAGGCAACCCGCCAGAATACAACCGAAGCGTCCATGACTTTGACTTCGTAACCTTAGACCGTGTACGCAAAATTGATATTGAAGCAGACCTTGACGTTTTCAAAGGCTACGCCAGAGCAAGACATTTGCACCCATTCATTTTAAGCTATTTAGAACTCCGCCCACAGAACTTTTACCGTACAGAAAATGATGTGGATGGCATTCAGTTCGTAACCGCCAGAGGATGGGAAGATTTAAGCAGCCTTATCTACACTTACGAAGAGCTTTCTATCAAAGTAGACGAAGACATCATCCACCAGTTCATTCAGCATGAGGACATTGCAAAAGACGTTGCAGCCTACTATGACCTCTACCAAAAATACAGAGACGACTACGATATCAGCCGCATCCTCACAGGACAGGCCGGAGCCGACATCTATGCCAAACTGTTCCGCGCTTCTTTTGACGAACATTTAAGCTGTGTCGAACTCCTCATCAGCGGACTGCACAACTATATCTCCGATGCTCTAATTGCCGACAATCTGACAACAGAAGCCTACACCTTCTTAAAAACTTATCAGGTTGAATTGAAAAAACAGATTCAAAATTCTTCCGATTCAGATTCTACAGCTCCAGGCTCAAATATATCTGCTACTAATTCTAAATTGACTGCCTCAAATGACAACATATCTGCTACTTCTAATGTAGCTCACTCAGATTGTGGCACATCTGCTTCTAACACAGCTCATTTAGATTGTGGTACACCTGATTCTAAATCCAGTATCCTGACTGAAAATGGACTCTACCGCCTCCTTCTACAGAAAAAAGCTGCAGAATATGAACAGGAAAATAAAGCAGGACTCACCTCTCCAGAACAGAAAAACTTCCAATTAAAATTATTGGAACTCCTTACTGACTGGACACCAGACTCCAGCCTTCCACCAAAAGAAGCTTTCCTCGCTGCCAAATCTGAATTTGATAAACAATGCCAAACCCGCATAGATACAATAAAAAAAGCATCCTCCGCACTGGAAAATGCTTTCACTTTCATGGAAGAAGCCTTCGGCGAAGGCCAGGAAATGGTTGTATTTATCACAGAACTTACAATGGATTCGGAGGCATCACAGTTTATTACGGAAAATGGGTGCGAACGGTACTTCAAATATAATAAAACCTTGTTAGTCGGCAATCGACGGGCTGCAATCCTAAAAGAATTGGACAGAGATGCTATATACTCTAATCCAAATGAATATGAATTCTGATTTGCCGCAGGCAAAGTAGACGCCCACAGTAAATAAAAGAAACTATATTTGTGACTTTAGTCGCGGCGGTTTGAATACTCGCTTCTACACGCTCGTATCCAAACCTTGCTCCGAGGCCACAAATATAGTTTCTTTTATTTACTGTGGGCTGTGCTTTGGCTGCTGGAAAAAAACAGAATTCATATACATAATAATGTATATTGAAAATTTATTACTCGCCACCTACAGAGTCTCCTGCAGCGGCATCTGTAAGCTTAACCAAAATTTTAAAGGAATAAATTACATCCCGCAAAGGAGATTCCTGCGGAAATAACGATTTTCCAAATCAAATGTATATTCTTTCCTCTTTTCTGCAGCCACATTAAAACAAGATTCACCGCAATTACAATAAGAGTAATCACAAGTGCCGGATGTCCACTTCCTGTCTGTACCTGTCCTCGGATTCCTGATGTATACAGGGATACTGCTACGGTAAGGAGCAGTCCGGAAATAATCGGGCGGATAAAATGTTTTACTACGGAAAATATCTGAAGGCTCTCGTATTTCTCATAGACACAGAATACTAATTCAAAGATAGCTCCTGATGCTGCCACGCTACAGGCAAATCCGGAAAGTGCTACAAGAAATCCTTCTATTACAGAACCGTTTAAGTTATATCCTACATCATAAGCAATTCCGGTAAGTATTTTACATAAAATAGAACCCGGAAGTGCGTTAGCTACAGCTACTACATTACCGTAAAAATCTGCATTATTGATAACTCCACCTTCCACGAACAATCCCTGTGCTACAGAAAGATACGCATCTCCGCCGCCAAAAGACATAATAGAGGATAACCAGCCCATTCCGATAAACTTTAACGTCTTTGCTGTGAGGAACATTGCCGGAATAGAAAGGATTACTACGAATAAGAGCCAAAATCCTGCAGATGTTGCAAGTCTTTTTGCTGGAAATGCTTTCTTATGCGGACTTTCTACGATAGACTGTACCAGGCCAAGAATTGATAATACTGCCATAACTGCTAGAATAAATGGTTTCGCGGAAACTGGTATAATATGTGCATTGCCGGCACAAAGCAGATAGCATACCGTAATTATTACTGCTGGTATGGATCTTCTTAAGCAACGTACATGTCCTTTTGTAAATAAGATTACAAAGAATGCCGCTCCTAATACCTGAATCGTTGACAAAGCAAATATCGGCTTGATATTAAGACCAAATAACTGATAAATGCCTTTTTCTCCTGATAGTAAAAACACTCCAAGAATAATCAGACCATACAATTGTCCTTCTCTCTTATTCACTGCCTGGCATACTGTTCCTAATGAATAAGCCAGTAAAGTTAAAATAATAAACGCAGAGATTCCGATAGAAAGATAATTAATCTGTGACTTCACCTGACTTCCTGCACTGGAAATAACTGCCTGTAATAATACTGTCAGTAAAGCACCCGGTAATGCCATCGCTGTCGCTGCCGCCGCCATTCCTTTCAATCCTGAAGCCTGTCTTCCGATTCCTGTAGCAACCTCTACAGGAAGTGCCCCTGGAGTTATACTGGCAATCATCACATCATCATTAAATTCTTCTTCTGATACAATCTTATCCTTCTCTACGACCTCATCTTCAATTACTGGAATCAGTGCGCTTCCCCCACCAAAACCAATGAAACCGATTTTTAACATAGTCATAGTCATGGAAATAAACTTTCTCATCTTTATACTCTCATCACTTACTGTTGTTTTTACTTTTTGTCTTCTTTCTGATATCTGTACTGCTGTTACACTCATATTACCATATTGCCTTTCATTATATAGGGATATTCAAAAAACTGCAATGTAAAAATTTGTTAAATACCATTCGGTTTTCATGTGTCTTATTCGTTTTCTCTATATTACATCATATTTCATATTATTTCAATAGGAAATATAGGAAATATTTTTTAAGTTGATTTTACAGACGAAAAAGTAGGTTAATCTAAACTGACGAAAACCAGAATAGGGCTATATATAAAAAATGCTTCGTTTCACTGCGTCCAAACTGCTCACCCGCAATTTGAACTTGTTCTAAGGCGCATTTTTTATATATAGCCCTATTCTGGTTTTCTGTTTTTAGATGGGACACTTTTTCTGTCTTTGAGGGAATTCAATTTAAAAATATTTAGGAGGAGAATTTGAGGGAGAGGACAGAAAAATATAATCATGTGCAGGAATTATCTAAAAGTGATGTCTACTATAAATGGATGGATGTCTATTATTATTTTACTACTTCAATGGCAAATTAGATTCTGCAGCATTGACACTGAAAGCAAAATGTCAATCCTTCAAAAACCAACTCCACAGCCAGCCGCAACCTCCCAATACTCCCCCAAATCTCTCCAAAGATAAATAGATTTTCACTCCCTGCCAAAGCACAGCCTTCTGGAAGATAAATAGTCATTCTGTGGTCAGCCAAAATCAGAAAATAGAAGCCCCCTATAACCATATCTGTGACCTCGGAGCAAGTGTTGAATGTGAGCGCGCATAAGCGAACATTCAATATGCCGCGACTAAAGTCACAGATATGGTTATAGGGGGCTTCTATTTTCGTCTGTTTAGCCACACAGATGTCTATTTATCTTTCCCTGTTATATGTCTCCATTTTCTACGAAGTCGGAACCATAAAGATGTTTGCTCTAATTCGCGAATCATAGCCTTTAACTCCTTATCACGTTCCTTAGATTCCTGGCGGATTGCCTTGCTGTCTTTTTTGGTCTCTTTCTGCAGTGCATCATGATCCTGGCGCAGGTCAATTAATTCATTGCCAACAGTAAGGCTTCGTACTTTAACTTCCTGATTTTTATCACGGACTGCATCAATTTTTTCTGAGTTTTCAAGGGCACGCTGAATGTCTTTTTGCTGATTGATAATCTGCTCACTGAGAGACTGGAGAATCTTCTTTGTCTCTTCGTCCACATTTGCACCTTCTAAGCCTTTTACCGCTTCTAAATGGCTTGCTTTCAGAGTATTGATATCTTTTTGAAGGGCTTCGATATGTCTCTGCTGTCTGATAACTACACCACCAAAGAAACGAACGATATCCTCGTACATAAAGCGATTATTCGGAGTCCATCTTTCACCCTCTTTTCTCTTCATGTCAAAAAGAGGCTCGTCCTGATCTAAGTAATCTTTTGCCAGAGCTTTGTTCCATTTTTCATATCGGCCCATAAATTTGTTAAATTCTTCCTCAGAAAACATGATGAAGTTATTTTGTGGGTCTTTATAGTTTTCGCAGTCCTGTGCTGCCTGTCTAACTAATGTTCTTACCTGGTCATCATCTGGAAGTACCGTATTTACAATACGAAGAATCTCCTGACTGTTTCCTGTTAAAGAACGGTTTGCTTCTTCTTCTGTTACCTTAAAATCATCTGTATAATCCACGCCTGTTGCCTCCAAAAAGTCGGAAAAGATCGTATGATCCTTTCCCTTGAATTTTTTCCTGTCAAAAATACGGACAATAATATTTTCCCGTCCTGTCACTTCTGCAATCTTTTCCAGTAAAAGATAATAGTTAAAAACAACTTTTCTTGTTTTACGCTGGAACGAATCCCACTTAATCGTGGCATTGGTATTCCATCCTTCTTTTACCTGCTGGCTGAGCCAGGAGTTTGCAAGTCCATCCTGTCTTCTTATATAAACAATAACTTTAACCTGATAGTCATGCTCTTTTGCATCCTGCATGAGTTTGGCCCAGAAAGGGAACTTTCTTCCGTTAGAAGAGTGCCAGATATTTTCATCGGAAAGTATAACATTATCATACTTTTCAAATTCCCGGTGAATCATAGCAAGTCCCTTTTCCCACAGTTCCTGTTCTTTTTCCACGTCTTCCTGACCACCTGGTTTATAAACCCAGCCTACAAGGAAATGTCCATTTCTGCGGTGAGCAACATGGGGATATACAAAATCCAAAAGAGGATAGCTATAACTTTGTTTATTTAATACTTTTTGATTCTCAACACAAAACATCTGAATGGATGTTGTTGCAGTTTTAGGCGTTCCAATGTGTACATAAAGTGTGCGCATTTTTATTTCCTCTTACATTTTATTGTTTTAGTTAAGCAAATCTTCCAACTGTGCCATCACATAATCTACGCTGTCTGCAAGACTCTTTCCAGTTGTATCAATCGTAACTTCCGGATGTTCTGGTGTCTCATATGGACTGGAAATTCCAGTAAAGTTTGGAATCTCGCCTGCACGAGCTTTTTTGTAAAGTCCCTTAACATCTCGTTTTTCACATTCTTCCACTGGTGTACTTACATAAACTTCGATGAAGCTGTCCTCTCCGATAATCTCTCTTGCATTCCGTCTGTCACGGACATATGGAGAAATGAAGGATGTGATTACAATAAGTCCTGCATCGTTCATTAACTTCGCTACTTCTGCGATACGGCGGATATTTTCAATACGGTCTGCCTCTTTAAATCCAAGGTTCTTATTCAGTCCCATACGGACATTATCCCCATCTAAAAGCATCGTATGCTTTCCGAGAGCAGCAAGATGTTTTTCTAATTCGTTTGCAAGTGTAGACTTACCGGAACCGGAAAGTCCTGTCAGCCAGATTGTCTTAGGTGTCTGTCCTTTTTGCTGTGCGCGGAAGTCTCTTGTAATATCCATCTCATGCCATGTGAGATTATCTGTACGTCTTAATGCGTGCATGATAACACCGCAGGCAGATGTCATATTTGTGATTCTGTCAATGAGAATCATGGAACCTAATGCATGGTTGTCCTTGAACTTCTCAAAAACAATCTTGTCAGAAACAGCAATATCACAGGCTGCGATTTCATTCTTGTAAATAGCATCTGCGTGTACTTCATTTCCAGTATTTACATCAATCTTGTACTTGATATTCATGACAACGGCTGGAATCAGCTTTGTTCCAAGTTTTAAGAGGTAATTCTTTCCTGCTACAAGATGTGTGTCATCCATCCATAAAAGCTTTGCAGTAAATAAATTACCGGTCTTTGGTTTTGCATTATTAACGAGAACACAGCCTCTTGAAACGTCTACTTCTCTGTCAAGAGAAATTGTTACCGCGTGTCCGCGGCTGCTTTCTGTTACTTCCTTACCTGCATCAATAATGCCTTTTACCTCTGCCTTTTCATTAGATGGTAAGGCGGTAATCTCATCACCAACTTTAATCTTTCCAGATTCAATCTGTCCCTGGAATCCACGGAAAGTTCTATCTGGACGGCATACTCTCTGAACAGGCATAGTAAAGCCACTCTCAATAGAATCGTCATGTATCTGGATATTTTCAAGATATGTGAGAAGTGATTCTCCTTTATACCACGGCATCTTAGTAGATTTCACTGTAACGTTATCTCCTTCTGTCGCAGAAACAGGAAGAATCTTGATAGACTTATAGTCGTACTCTGCTGCCATCATCTTAATTTCACGTTCAATCTTTTCAAAACGGTTGGCATCATAGTTAATTAAATCCATCTTATTGATTGCAAATACAAAATGCTCGATACCCATAAGGGAGCAGATTCTTGTATGTCGCCTTGTCTGTACAAGAACGCCCTGTGTCGCATCTACAAGGATAACGGCAAGTTCCGCAAAGGATGCTCCTACTGCCATGTTTCTTGTATATTCTTCATGACCTGGGGTATCTGCAACGATAAAAGAGCGGTTCTCTGTTGTAAAATAGCGGTAAGCGACGTCAATTGTGATTCCCTGCTCTCTCTCAGCCATCAGGCCGTCAAGAAGGAGAGAATAGTCAATTGCCCCACCACGAGAACCAACCTTACTGTCAAGCTCTAACGCTCTTTTCTGATCTGCAAAAAGCAGCTTTGCATCATAAAGCATATGTCCGATCAATGTGGACTTTCCATCATCTACACTACCACAGGTAATAAATTTAAGAAGACTGTTCATATTAGAAATAACCCTCCCTCTTTCTCTTTTCCATGCTGGCTGCTCCGCCATCACTGTCAATAACACGGCTGGTACGTTCAGAAGATACCGCACTTAATGTCTCATCAATAATTGCATCAAGTGTATCTGCATCACTCTCAATACCACCAGTTAATGGATAACATCCAAGAGTACGGAAACGAATCTTTCCATGTTCAATCTTTTCTCCTGGTTCTAATCTCATACGGTCATCATCTACCATAATGATATTGCCATTTCTTCTGACAAATGGTCTCTCTGCTGCAAAGTACAGCGGAACAATATCAATATTTTCACGCTGAATGTACTGCCAGATATCTTTCTCCGTCCAGTTAGAAATAGGAAATACACGCATTTCTTCGCCCTGATGAATATTTGTATTGTAAAGCTTCCACATCTCCGGACGCTGATTTTTAGGATCCCACGCATGGCTGGAATTACGGAAAGAGAAAATTCTCTCCTTTGCTCTGGATTTCTCCTCATCACGTCTTCCACCGCCAAATGCAGCAGTAAAACCATATTTATCAAGAGCCTGCTTTAATGCCTGTGTCTTCATAATATCTGTATAAGATGAACCGTGGTCAAATGGATTGATTCCCTTCTTAACCCCGTCCTCATTAATGTACTCAATCATATCAAGTCCGTATTTTTCAGCAATCTTATCTCTGAACTCAATCATTTCCTTAAACTTCCATGTAGTATTTACATGTAAAAATGGAAACGGCGGCTTCTCAGGATAAAAAGCCTTCAATGCTAAATGAAGCATTACAGAAGAGTCTTTACCGATAGAATACAGCATTACCGGCTTCTCACACTCTGCCACTACTTCACGCATAATGTATATCGCTTCTGCCTCTAACTCATCAAGATGGGTCATATCACTCATTATACTTCTCCTTTATAATCATATTTTATCTTTTCAAATTATCGTAACGATTCAATCCCTGTTTTATTCATATTTTATTTTTATTTATGTCTCATTCCTGTGTCTATAAATCCATACGAATTGAATTTGTTACAAAATTATTACATGATACTTTATTATATAGGTATTTCCCAAAAACTGCAATAATAAAGTTCCACGAATGTTTTCCAAAACTGCCTGTATTTTTCTACGGATTAGGCATTAAATACAGCGGAATCTCGATATTTTCCTCTTCTATCTCAAAAACCGCCTTTATCATATGAAAACGTCGGTCTCTCGTATCCGTTACCGTAACAGGAAATGTACAAAATACATTTTCCCTTTCTGCCTCCAACTCTATATCTTTATGAAAAATCTCTTCCTCTTTATATAAAATGTGCAGCACAGCCTTTGTTGGCAGCGCCATCTGCACTGGTTTTAAATCTCTTATACTTTCTTGACTCTTAAAACTAAGCATCTTTGCCCCAGTCTCCCAATCTTTTTCCGGGAAAATACAAAAATCCATACAGAATTCCTGGTTTTTAATTACTTTGAGAGGCATTGCGGCAAAAAGCATATAGTTCCCTAAATTTTGTTCCGAATTTCTATGCTTCTTTTTCACTGAAACAGTATTCTTTTCTTCTGTTATCTTTTCTTGCCGGTCTTCTTGTTTTTCTCTTTGAGCTGCTTTTTCTGTTACTTTTGTTTTTGGACTCTCTTTTGCTACATTTTCCAGTTCATCCCAGACTTCCCCAATCCATCGGTCAACTTTTTTCCTATCCTGCTCCTTCTGACTTATGTCCCTATTGGAGCCTTGTCCATAATTGCTATCATCTTGTAATTGATTTATTCTCACGTTTCTACCCGGCAGGCTATTTTTCCCTGATAAATCTGTAGATAACTCGTTCTTTCCTATTATAATATCCTCATCCCTGCCACCTCTTGCCCTGCAGCAATGCGGACATTCTCTAAAGTACGCTTTATCATAATAATGCCCATATTTACATCTTGTAATCTTCATTTTCGTCTCCTATATAATTTATTAACTAGCTGACACTCGAGAAGAGAGCAAATAAAGCATATTTGTGGCATCCAGCCTTTGCTCGAGGCCACAAATATGCTTTATTTATCTTCCAGAGGGCTATACTTTGTCTAAAAATAATTTAGAGAATCCCTGAAAATTATGACTTCTTATAAAACTGACTTTCAAAGAACCAACCCTTAAATTATCATTACGATATTATAATCCACTATTCACCAATCGCCTTGATAATCAAATTAATACAATTCTCCTTGCCGATTGCTCCACTATCTAACATCATGTTGTAATCGTGGTAATCGCCCCATTTTCTCTTAGTATAGAAGCGATAATATACTCTTCTCTTGTGGTCTCTCTTCTGGAGGAACTTAACCAGTTCATCTCCCTTAAGATCAACTCTGTCAGATACATTCGCCATTCTCTTCTCAATATTGGCTCTGATAAACACATCAAAACTGTCGATATCTGCCTGCTCTAAAATGTAATTCGCACATCTTCCAACGATAACACATGGACCTTCCTGTGCAAACTTTGTAATGATTCTACGCTGAATCTTGAAAATCTTATCCTGTGGGTCCTCTGCATAATAATAACTGTCAAATGGTGCCGATGTTCCGAGTAATACAGAAGAAAGAGAGCTGTACTCACCGTGTTCCTCTACAAATTCCTTTGTAAATCCACTCTCTGCAACTGCCTTATCTACGATCTCATGATCATAAAATGGAATATCCAGACGCTTTGCTACTTCCATTCCAATGTCGTGACCGCCACTTCCAAACTCTCTGCTGATCGTTATAATTTTCTTCATAAAAATCACCCCTTTTAATCGTAAATCAGATTCAATATCGACATGTATAATTATGAATACCTTTGTCTATATTGTAGCATATTTGCATAAAAAAACAAGCATATTTCACAATTTTTCTGTCTTTATGCACCTCTTATTTTCTATATTCATACAATAGCAAAAGAATATATTTTAAAAATCTCTGTAGAAATATTTTTTAACCACACTCTAGAGCGCAAACACGCTCTAAGCAAAAAAGTAGCATCAGCTATATAATTTTACAAACATCACATAAATAGTCACCATAATTCTTATCATTTTCCTATAATATATAGACAATTTAACCACTTTATCTGTTTTTCTCTATTATTTTGTTGTTTTTTGTCGAATTAAATGCTAAAATTAAGCTCTACAAATAAAACAAGAGGGGGTGCTATTATGACCAAACTTACAATTTGTATGTATGGTGCAGCAAGCGACCGCATCGATTCCATCTATATAAATGCAGCAGAAGCACTTGGAAAAGAAATTGCAAAAAGACACCACAAGTTAATCTATGGCGGCGGTGCCAGCGGACTGATGGGAGCCTGTGCAAACGGTGTGTTAGAAAACGGCGGAGAAGTAACAGGTGTTGTCCCAACTTTCATGAATAAGTTTGAACCGATTAAAAGCGAGTGTACAGAAATTGTACGCACAGAGACAATGAGCCTTCGAAAAGAAGTCATGGAAGAGAACGCCGATGCATTTGTCATCGCACCCGGCGGCATTGGAACCTTCGATGAATTCTTCCAGATACTTACCTTAACCGAACTTGGCCGAAGTGCAAAACCAATCATCGTATACAACGTTTCCGGTTTTTACGATGACACCATCGCTATCATCGATAAACTCATCGGCATGGGATTCATCCGCGAGTCCGTAAAGTCACTTTTCTCGGTATGCGAAACACCGGAGGAGGTACTTAATGCGATTGAATGGTTAACAAGTCAGTAGAAATTTTGCGGATAGATAGAACAGACGATCCCCACACACAGAAAACCAAAAAAGCCAATCCTTATATTTGTGATATTAGAGCGAGGATTGATTGTGGCCATTAAGCGAACATTCAACCCACAGTGATACTTTCACAAATATGAGGATTGGCTTTTTCGGTTTTTGTCTGTCTATAGTCTATCTATAGCCTATTTAGAAGAAGTCGAATCTCCATTCTCCTTGTCCTGCCACTTCTTTCGTTCTACGAAGCGTCCTAATACAAATGCTACGATTCCTACTCCGATTCCTGTCTGAAGACAGAAGATTAAGCTTTCGATTTCTCCTGGAAGTTCTCCACCGAGTGCAGTTTCAAGTACTGGTGTGAACCATGGTTCATATTCTTTTCCCTGAATTTCGGAAATCATTTCGCTACCTGCATCATCAGATCCACCGAATTCTGCTCCCTTTAATGCGAACAGTGGTACGATTGCGATTAATGCTGCAATTACTAATAAAATAATTACTGTCTTTGTATTTTTTGTCATTTTCTCTCCTCCTAATTAAAATTCAAGACTGCTTAATTCGTCTTTTGCGTATGTTTCAAGTGCAATAACGATAACTACAGTGAGGATACCTTCGATTACTGCTAATGGAAGCTGTGTTGTAGCGAAGATTCCGAGGAATTTTGCGATAGATGCTCCAATGCCGCCAACTTCTGAAGGGTAAGCAAGTGCAAGCTGGAAGCTTGTTACGCAGTATGTAAATAAATCACCTAAAAATGCTGCAACGAATATGCATACTCGTTTATTTACATTTGCTTTCTGAAGTAATTTGTATAAGATCCAGGAAATGATTGGTCCAGCGATTGCCATAGAGAAGCAGTTAGCTCCTAATGTTGTTAATCCGCCGTGTGCAAGTAAGATTGCCTGGAAAATTAATACGATAATACCTAAGATACTTGTTACACATGGTCCAAATAAGATTGCTCCAAGACCTGTACCTGTCATATGGGAACAGCTTCCTGTTACTGATGGAATCTTTAAAGATGAAAGTACGAATACGAAAGCACCTGTTAAAGCAAGTACAGTAAGGGTTCTTCTGTCATTTCCAAGTACCTTTTTAATATTCATGAAACCGATTACTAAGAATGGTACGCAGATTACTCCCCATAAGATACAGTATTTTACTGGAAGGAATCCCTCCATGATGTGCATTGCGTTAGAAACTGGCGCGATTGTTAAAAGCATTAAAAATACGCTTGCAAGAACCGCAAGATTTTTCTGTTTTTTAGACATTTGTCTTTCCTCCTTTTAATTTTTGTGTATTTCTGGAACCAGGAGATCCCTAAAATACGATTTTATAAACCTTTTACCATTGCCTGAAATTCGGCAATATTTTTAGGATAAACGTCCCCATCAGGAACGATACCTTTCTCTTTTAAAATGTCATAGACATCGAACATCATTGGGTGTTTCAGATTCGCCTGCTTCAAAATGTCCTCTTGCTTAAATACAGCAAGTGGCGTATCATCTGCAATAATCTTTCCATGACAAAATACAATAACTCTCTCTGCCCAGCGATAAGCAAAATCAACATCGTGAGTAGAAATGAGCATTGTCCGTCCTTCATCACCCATTTTCTGAAGAACTTCCTCAAGCATTGCCGCATTCAATGGATCAAGCGCCGCTGTTGGCTCATCAAAAATGATGACTTCTGACTCCATTGCAATAATATCTGCAATACTGACTCTCTTTTTCTCGCCACCACTTAAATAATGTGGCGGACGATCTTTAAATCCTGAAATATTCATATATTCCAAAGCTTTATCCACTCTGGAAATGACTTCTTCTCTCGGTAATTTTAAATTCATCGGTCCAAAGGAGACCTCAGCCATTACCGTTGACGCGATAATCTGATTATCCGCATCCTGAAAAACAATTCCGACATTCTTTCGAAGATCATTTAAGTTTTTCTTTGTAATCTTCTCACCACGATAATAAATATCGCCGTGATGAGACTTCAAAACTCCGTTAATATTCAAAAAGAATGTAGACTTTCCTGCTCCGTTCGAGCCAAGCACCGCAATCTTCTCACCCTCATAAATGTTAAGGTCAACTCCGTTCAGTGCCGTTTTTTCTCCATTATATGTAAAATGTAAATCTTCAACCTTTAATATTGGTTCTTTTTCCTGCATAAACATCTCCATCAAATATACTTTACGAAATTATGATAAAATATTCTTCCGATTTAGCTGGTAAAATCATCTTATCTCGTAAAAAACCATATAAGCAATAACGCTACAATAAAAATAACTGCCATCGCAATCTGTCCTGCTTTTACCGGCTTCTCTTCTTCAAGGAATCGTAAATCCCCATCGTAACAACGCGCTTCTAACGCATTATAATAATTATTTCCTCTTTTCAATGACACAACTAACAAGTTACTTGCAACCTGGCCAAATGAATAACAGGAAGTCTTAAAATCACAATATCCAAGACGTGACTCTGCTGAATTCTTCATGCGGCTGTGTGTATCAATCATAATAAAAATGTAACGGTAAATCATATTCATAAGCTCAATAATCAGCTTTGGAATATGTGCTTTTCTCAAAACTGCAATAATTTCACTCAGCGGTGTGGTAAGTGTCATCATATAAAGTGCACTCACAGCTCCCAATGCCTTAAACACAAGACCTCCTGCCTTAATCAAGCTTACCTTTGAGCAGTAAATGTAAAATAAATTCAAAAAATGAACATGATACTGTCCCACTGGACGCATCGAAAACCCAATCGCTATCGCTATTGTTCCAAAAATTAAAAATACAATCGGAACAAGCAGCATCGTAATATAATGATGTAAATCCAGTCCACCAACAGCCACCGTTAAAAATCCCATAAAAAAAATAACTGCCAGCGAAACAAACAGATTATTGCATGCAATACATAAAAGCAGGCTAATAATAGAAAACAGAACTTTAAATCCTGCATTCCAGCTTCTCATATGTGATGCGTACGCATAATAATCTACCGAAAAACTGCTTCCATGCTCATGCTTGAACCTTTTCTTCTTCTCTTTCATAAAAATCTCCACAACAAAAAAACATGCCCCACTTTACAAGACACAACTTTTTGTAAATTCTTCTTATTTTTTATGCGCTTCCCTGAGCATACTAAAACACGCTCTAATATTTAATTTTAAATAGGTAAAATAAACACTAGATAATAGAAAATAAAAGTTAAAAGAACCTGCTACATAAAAACTAGATAGCAGACTGAATAGAACTTTGAACATCAGTTAGACAGAAAGGTTTTTATCTGGCTGTATCAAATAGATTATATTCACAACCAATTACAAACAGGCAGACAAGAAAATTTCTGTGAAAACACTGTGCTGATTTTCTAAAATAATTGCGCGAACACTTATTGATTATAATTCTCAATACTTGTTCGAACTTCGTTTATTATATCACAATTTTTTCTCGTTATAAATGGACTTTTCCGCACAATCTTAATTTTTTAAGAAAAAAACCTTTCATATTTATAAAAAATTACACGTTTTATTTTGGCGCACACATAACCACTTATTACCTTTTAATGTGTCTAATTTTACAATTCCCGATTTGCATAGCAACGGAGACTCCGCTGAGAATAGTAGTAGGCGGATTGCCAGAAGCATTATCAACAAGAAGCCCTAAAAAATTTATTGAGCAATCCGACAAAAATTTGCAGCGACTGACTATTTCAAATCCTGCAATCTGCACGCCCCAATTTACGGTATATTTTACCTTCATTCAGTTGACGTAGCTCGCTACGCCGCCCTCATTCAGGTGAAATCTCTCACAAATTGTAACGCGCATCTTACAGAAAGCATTTTTCAAACGCGCTCTAGTTTCCCTTCTCTAGACTTTCTAATTTCATTCCCGAACCATCTTCATTTAATGACAGCGTTGCCTTGTATTCCACTCCTGGATCAGGTTCTGTTGCATGAGAAGTATATAACAGACAATCTACTTCTATTTTTCCATCTTCGCGTATCTTAAATCCATCTTTATTAAATTTTTCAACTATCTCTGCATCAACCCACCAATAGGTCATTTCAAACTTTCCAGAAAAAGTGAATTCTATATTCGTACCTTTTCTCTTTATACCACAATTATATTTACTTTGTAACGCTTTATTAGCTACTATATCATCAATCGTTCCATCATAATCTACAAGTGCCAGATAATCATCGAATGCATCTTCTTTTACAATAATAGATTTTTCTGTATTGCTTTTTATATCATCCTTGGAAAATACTGGATTATAAACTAGTTTTGCTGGCCTGTTAGCATAAATATCCTCATCCTTAGACTCAGTATAACAATATCCACGTACAGAATCTATAAGTGCATGTATTTTGGACTCATCAGACATCTCTGTCATATTACCACTAAATAGTTTTCCATCGCTTCCCAGCTGTTTTCCGAGGACAGCTACACTTCCCAGTAACTGGTCTATCTTGTCGGAGTCTGCAACAATATTATAACTTTTCAATTGTACACCCAGATCATTATCTGCTTTTGTTGTCACCGCTGTACCAATTCCGTCTATCTCATCCTGTATAATCTGTTCTGTAAAAATTGCTCGCTCATCCCCATTAGGAAGCGGAATATACACAATATCCTTAATGGATGGCCGCATATCTGACGATGGACTTAAGCCCTCTGCTCTTACTTCTCCATCCTGGCATAGAAACTCTTCGCTGCTCGTAGCACTTAATGACCCAATCGCTTCTTTACATCCAAGAAACTGTCTCATATTTTCAAATCCGCTCTCCTCGACAGATATCGTTCCTTCACCATCATCATTATTATAATCCACAATACTTTCCTCTGGTACCGCATCATATATATTTGTAACTTCCTCACCAAATGTCTTATTATCACACAATAATCCCAAAGAAGTATATACCACATTCCTGACATTTTCATTTATATCCGTCTGGAATTCAGTGCCTTCTGGTACTTCTGCCTCCAGAGCCAATATTTCTTTAATAAATGTCTGATTATCATCCACAAATTCTTTCACCGAGCTGTCTGGTGTTCCCTCTTTTTCTTCCTGCGTACTATATTCCTGACCAGAAGTGATTACTTTCTTATCGCCCTGATGTTGCTTTAATGCTTTGCCTCCAATAAATACACCGCTTCCTATGACCACCGCAGTAATACCACCGGCTAAAGCTTTTACCATTCCAGCTTTTATCGCTTTGCCTCCAGCTCTGGAAGCTGCCCTCGCCGCATGATTTATCGCAGCATGCTTTGCACCTGCCTGACCTGCCTGCTGCATACCTGCATATTTTACAACATTTTGATTTCTTCCAGCCATTTTAATTCCGGCAGCTTTACTTCCAGCAGCCATTGGCGCATTCTGTAAAACGTTTTGTCCGACCAGAGTTTTGGCATGGTATAATGCTCTGTAATCTTCTTTTGCACTGCAATCGTCTCTGGATAAGAGCCATAAAAGAAATCCAAGAGGAAGCATACGAAATGTGTAGAGTCCCCTTTTTTGCATCTCATCCACCTTCGTATTCAACTTCTTCAATCCGTTATGTATTCTGCTTTTTACAGTTCCCTCACTAATATTTAATATCTGTGCGATTTTCTTTATTTTTAATCCATCGTTATAATACATCTGGATACATATGCGCTGTCCCTCTCCAATATCATCGAGAATTTCATCAAGAATCTGCTCCCGTTCTGCATATTCTATTCTTGCCTCTGGGTTAATATAAACATTTCTATCTGTTATCTCTTTAAAATATTGCTGGCTGGTCTCCGGCAGAATTTCTCTATTTCCTGCTAACTTTCTTCCATAATCATAAATTCTGTTTCGTACCAGCGTATTAAACCATGCACTAAAACTTCCCTGGCGAGGATCATAGTATTTGATTTTTCGATATAAGAGAAGATAAATTTCCTGAACACAGTCCTCCACCTCTGATGAATTAGCCGAAAACATTTTTCTTACTTCCCCTGCTACCCAGTTATAACTATTCTGGTAAATATAATCAAATGCCTGAACATCTCCATTAAAAAAGTTCTCTCCATATATATCTAAATCTTTAACTAATGGCTTTCCACAGATATCGCAAAACAAAATATTATTTGGAAACCATTTTCTGCAACTTCTACAATACATACCTTCCTGCCCTTATCCGATTTTATCCGATCTGTCCTCTAATAACTTCTTTTAATTCCTCTATACTCTTTACTGTAATATCTGCTCGGTTTTTTTCCGGACACTCCCTATTTCGGTGATTAAACCATATCGTATGCCATCCTGCTGTATTTGCACCGACAACATCTGCCTCATAGGTATCCCCAACATACCATGTTTCTTCTGGATTTAATGCAAATGCATTCTCAACATATTTAAATGCCTGTGAATCTGGCTTTTGATATCCAATACCGCCAGAAATAAAAATATGCTCATCATCAAACCATTTATGTAACCCCAGCGCAACTACCTTTGCATACTGTGGTTCTGGTCTGCCATTTGTGAGAATCGCAATAAAAATATCATTACTTTTACAATAATCAAGAAATCCCTCTACTTCATTAGCAAGTGTAATCTTTTTCTGAAAGGAACGATATAACTGCTCAAAAATATCCGCATCCTCTCTGCTCATCTCAATTCCCACATCATGGTATGTCCTTTTCACACGCTCATAAAAACAATCTTCGTGTGGAATTAATCCCTTCTTCTCTGCCTCCATAATCTCATCCGAATAAACACGGGACTGCATAAACAGCTGCGTACAGTCTGCATCCGTCTTGTCTGCATATAATTTTTTGTGAACCAGTTCAAATGGTCCCATAAGATTATAAAGTGTATCATCTAAGTCAAAAATCAGATTCAATATGCTTCCTCCTCGGTATTTTTACAAGTCCTATAATTCCTTATAACTTCCTGTAAATTTATTAAATACAATCATTAAATACCATCTGGAAAACGTATTTTCCAGATGGCTGCCCGATAATAGTATACTTATTTCCCCAAAACAGTGCAAGGAGGTCTTTCCTGTTTTTCTGCATTTTATCGTTTAGAAATTACCTTTACCTTTGACCATGCAGAATATTTCTTTCCTGATTTTGTTCGAATCTGTACATAATATTTTCTATTCTTTTTTAACTTTTTAATGACAAGTGATGTTTTATTTTTGCCACAGTTTATTTTCTTTTTCTTTACTTTCAGAGAAACACCTGTTACCATTTTCACTGGTTTTTTCGATGTGTTTGTAGTCTTTTTGGCTGGAGTTGCTTTTGGTCCTTTAAAAGAATTTGCTAACTGATAAGTGTAACCTTCTGGAAAAGAATAATAATAACTGTGTACATAAATATAATATGTCCTTCCCTTTACCACATTAAATCTGACAGAGCCTTTCGTTATTATCCCCTCTTCTTTTACTATTTCCGTATTAATATCGTTTGCTGAATAAACAGATACATCCCATCCGTCTCCAACATCATTTACATCTGTATCCGGATCACAGTTTAAGGTTGCTGTAATTCTCCCTGTATTTGGAGCAACTACTTTAAACCAGTCTTCATCTATATCATCAAACAAAGTTCCCTGATATTTTTTTCCGATAGAGATTTTATTTGCTTTTTTAAAAGTATTATTATTCTCCTGCTCCCAGTTATTTTCAGAAACAACATCAGCCTTTATATCAAAAGGTACCATTATAGGTGACATTCCATACTCACTATAAGATTTTACTTCTATATAGTATGTTCCCGGTGTCAAAACAAGTTTTTCTGTAACCATCTTATTCTCAATCTGCCAATATTGCTTAACTGGTTCTTTCAAATTGTCCTTGCGATAGATATTAAGATTCCATCCATATCCTATGTCATTCTCATCTGCAACAGCATTGGGTCTTAAAGTTATTCTGAAATAACCAGATTTTGGCATCTGTACCTGAAATAATTTTACGTCATATTCATTTCTTAATCTTGTTGTTCTGTATTGACTTGTAAGTACTGGTGAATTTCTGGCCTCATTCATGGAAAAGGCATATACTTTTGTTGGTTTAATCAAAATAATCAACGCCAAAAGACCTAATATACATATTATATTCCTTGTTATATTCATTGTTCTCTGTTTCATGTTTTGTAGTCTCTCTTTCTTCTCTCGTTTTGTCTATTTTTTAATTGGCTCTTCTTTTAGCCGTACCCCCTTTCGTGAAAACCTTTTTTATTTCTTAATTGTTTTCCTTTCACTTTCTTATACGTATGAACTTTCAAAAAGGTTCACGAATTTTAAAAATTTTTTATTTAATTTATTAAGAGACAGAAGCCATAGACAAAACTTCGCCCTATTTGTGTCTTTCGTCGCTGCAGGTTGAATATTCGCTTATGCGCTCGTATCCAACCTTTGCTCCCAGGCCACAAATAGGGCGGAGTTTTCTCTATGGCTTCTGTCTTTGTAAAATATGACTTCTATACATTCTTTTTTATACAACAAAAAAGCACCATCCCCAGGTCTAAATCCCAAAAACGGTACTTTGTAATGCGCCTTCAGGGGCTCGAACCCTGGACACGCGGATTAAGAGTCCGCTGCTCTACCAACTGAGCTAAAAGCGCATATCCTTGTGTTTTGTTTTCGTATCTCTCAACGACAAGGACTATTATATAACAACCTTTCATAGATTGCAAGCATTATTTTTTATTTTTCAAGTATTTTTTTAAGTACAATTGCAGGTCCATCTTCATCATTTGATTTTGTGATGTAATCTGCTTTTTCCTTTAATACTTCCATTGCATTTGCTACAGCAATTCCAATATGTGCATACTCAATCATCGCCACATCATTATCGCTGTCTCCGATAGCCACTGTATCTTCGTGTGCAATGTTATATTTTTCAGTAAGGATACGAATTCCTACATCTTTGTTACAGCCATTCGGAAAAATTTCCATATTATATTCACTAGGAAATGTTACAATAAGTTCTTTATTCTCTGCTGTTTTCGCTGCAAATTCTCTTAACTCCTGTGGATCTGGAAATGCAACGTGTATCTTATTGATACGCATTGTTCCACGGCGCAGAAGTAAATCATAGGACAGGCCGATTACATCTGTAGATAACATACTGTCACAGAAATCTTTTCCCATCTTAGTATCATAAATAATTGGAGCTGTATCTTTTTCCACATAGGCATCATTGTCACAGTAAAGTTCTATAAAACCATGTCTTTCCTTTACTTCTTTATAAATGTCATAAACCAAATTCTGTGATATCTTGCAATTGTGAAGCAATTCCTCTGTCTGAATATTTCCAACCAATGTTCCATTTGCACAGATACAGTATTTTACACCTTCGATATCCTGCACTTGATTCTTAATACTTCGAAAACTTCTTCCTGATGTTGGAACTACCATAATTCCATTCTTTACTGCTTCCGCAATTACTTCTTTTGAATAAGAAGAAATCGTACAGTCAGAATGTAATAATGTTCCGTCTAAATCAATTGCTACAATCTTTTTCATAAATAAAATCCTTTCATTTATCGTAAAGTAAATTATTTGCCATTCAAAATTCTGCATACCTCTGAAATACTCTGGCAGAAATTACACAGACACCGCCAGATTCCTCTATTACAAAGGCTCTTTCTCTGAATATTCCAGCACATTTTCTCTTTAAAATTCATAAAATTCCACCCCTGTTTTATCTTATGATAAAGACAGGGAATGAGTTTCTAAATCCTTAAAATTACTGTAATTATCTAATTTTGATACTTTCTCTCGTTGCCTCATTCCATCTTGCAACAATTTTACAGTAATTTAGTATGCTGAAATATTAATAAATTAATACTTATTTATCTTCCTGTAAAAAAATCTGAAGCATACAAATCGGATTACCCTTTGCTACGAACTTTTCCTCATATTCTGTCATGATATTGCCCTCAACATATTCGCTGTGATGAAGGTCAAATGTAGATTTCTCAAGTGTCCATCCTGCTTCTTTTACTTCTTCTAAAGAAAAATCAAATAATAGTCTGTTATCTGTCTTAAAGATAACTCTTCCCTCTTCCTTTAAAATATTATGGTAACGCTCTAAAAACTGTCTGGAAGTAAGTCGTCTCTTTGCATGACGGTCTTTTGGCCACGGATCTGAGAAATTCAGGTAAATCTGATCTACCTCACCCTTTTCAAATACATCTACAATATTCTCTGCATCCATTCGAATAAAATGAAGATTATCTAAAGGATTCTCTTCCATTTTCTCTAATGCTCTGACCAAAACACTGGAATACTTTTCAATTCCAATATAATGAATCTGTGGATTCTTTTCTGCTAACTGCATAAGGAATTTACCTTTTCCCATTCCAATTTCTAACTGAATCGGCCTACCATCCTGGAAATAATCTTTCCACTGGCCTTTAATCTGCTCTGCGTCTTTAATTGTATATTCATTTGCTGCAATCTGTTCTCTTGAACCTTTTACATTTCTTAATCTCATTAATTTCTCCCATCTATCTTAATATATTCTCTTCTATAATCTATACGCAATTTTAGACATACAGTATTATTTTAATCGCTGGACATTATTTTTGCAATTAATTTTTGCTTTTTCTATGGAAGTAGGATACAATGAAAGGCAAGGTCTGAAAATGACCGAATAGAACTCAAAGACTTAGCCCAATAGTATATCAGCATATTAATAATACTGCATGATAGAGCGTGTTTGAAAAATGCTCCCGGGCAAAATAAAAAGGAGAGTTAACAATGAAACGAATACTTACGTTTATATTGACACTAACATTGGCCTTAAGCTTTTGTGTGAATTCCTTTGCCGCGGCAACTACTGCCACTGCTTCTGAAACGCAGACTGGCACTTCTGAGGCACAGACGGATACCTCAAAAACACAGGCTGGCACTTCCGAAGCGCAGACCGATACTTCAAAAGTACAGGCTGGTGCTTCCTATGGAATTTCCAATTTAAGCGGTGCACCAGATATCGTAGCAGAATCTGCTGTTGTCATGGATGCTAATACCGGAACGATTCTTTATGGAAAAGAGGCAGACACCAGGAGATATCCTGCCAGTATCACTAAAGTTATGACCGCTTTACTCGCTGTTGAAAACTGCAAAATGAGTGATGTTATTACTTATTCCAATGCTGCGGTTAACGGAATCGAGGCAGGTAGCAGTACCGCTGGAATTAATGTTGGTGCCAAGCTTACTGTAGAAGACAGTCTTTATGCATTAATGCTTGTATCCGCTAATGAGGCCGCTGCCGCTATTGCAGAGCACATTTCCGGTTCCACAACAGAATTTGCAAAGCTTATGACAAAGCGCGCCAAAGAATTAGGCTGTACCAACACACAGTTCAAAAACCCTCATGGACTTCCAAACGAAGAACATTACACAACAGCTCACGATATGGGCCTTATCTTAAAAGAAGCCATGAAGCATGAGGAATTCCGTAAAATTTCCGGAACCATTTCCTACACCTTAAAGAAAAGTGACACTTTAAAAGATACTTTAGAGCTGTGGAATCACGCTAAAATTCTTCGTGAAAACAGTGATTACTACTACAAATATGCAGAAGGAGCAAAAACTGGATTCACTCAGGTTGCCCTCAATACCTTAGTCACTTACGCAAAGAAAGATAATGTAGAACTTATCTGCGTCATTTTAAAAGACTACGGTGCAGACAAAAGCTACACAGATACTGCTAACTTATTCAAGTGGGCTTTTAATCAGGTAAAATCCGTAACTCCGCTTACTGATTTCAGTTTAAAAACTGCCATGACAGCAAATACCTCCATTGACTCTTCAAAGCTCGACCAGATTCAGCTTTTAAACTCTGTTTATGACAAAAACTTCTCTGTTCTTGTAAAAAAAGACTTTAATGAATCTGATTTAAAAACCGCTTTTAAACTCGATGAAGATAAAAAAACTGGCCGCCTTGGTTACATCGTAATCTCCTGTGATGGCAAAAAACTTGGACAGACAGAAGTTACCTATGACACAACTTCTAAACAGGGAAAGGCCTATCAGGAAGGCAAAACCGTAGACGATAACTTAAAAACTGCCCCTGTAGCATCAAAAAGAAAAGATGCCATACATAAAGGAATTGAATTCTCCTTGAGACTCTTAGTCGCAGTTATTCTTATTCTCCTGATCATGCACCTGATTCACAGACATGAGCTGGAGAAACGCAGAAAAGAGAGAATCTCCAGAAGGAAGAAGAAATAATTCTGGGTTACCGCAGGCAAAAAAGACGCACACAGTAAATAAAGCATATCTGTGACCTCGGAGCAAGTGTTGGATATGAGCGGTAAAGCAAATATTCAACACACAGCGACTAAAGTCACAGATATGCTTTATTTATCTTTCAGGTTTCGTCTCCCCTGCCTGCGGCAAATTTATTTTACAGGAACCAGAACTTCTTTTCCTCCCATATATGGGCGAAGTACTTCTGGAATTCTTACAGAACCATCTTCATTTAAGTTATTCTCAAGGAAAGCGATTAACATACGAGGTGGTGCTACTACTGTGTTATTTAATGTGTGAGCAAAGTATTTACCTTTTTCACCTGTTACACGGATTTTTAATCTTCTAGCCTGTGCATCACCTAAGTTAGAGCAGCTTCCTACCTCGAAGTATTTCTTCTGACGTGGGGACCATGCTTCTACATCGATAGATTTTACTTTAAGGTCTGCTAAGTCACCGGAGCAGCATTCAAGTGTACGAACAGGGATGTCCATAGAACGGAATAAATCTACGGTGTTCTGCCATAATTTATCGAACCACATCTTGCTGTCTTCTGGTTCACATACAACGATCATTTCCTGCTTTTCGAACTGGTGGATACGGTATACACCACGTTCTTCGATTCCATGTGCACCTTTTTCTTTACGGAAACATGGGGAATAAGATGTTAATGTTCTTGGCAATGTATCGGATGGTAAAACAGTGTCAATGAATTTACCGATCATGGAATGTTCACTGGTTCCGATTAAGTATAAATCTTCACCCTCGATTTTGTACATCATTGCATCCATCTCTGCAAAGCTCATAACACCTGTAACTACGTTACTACGAATCATGAAAGGAGGTACACAGTAAGTAAATCCTCTGTCAATCATGAAGTCTCTTGCATAAGAAATTACTGCGGAATGAAGTCTCGCAATATCTCCCATTAAATAATAGAATCCGTTACCTGCTACTTTTCTTGCACTGTCTAAATCGATTCCATCAAATCTTTCCATGATATCTGTATGATATGGAACTTCAAAATCAGGAACAAATGGATCGCCATATTTCTGGATTTCAACATTTTCGCTGTCATCTTTACCGATTGGAACACTTGGATCAATGATATTAGGAATAATCATCATGATTTTCTTAACCTTTTCTCCAAGCTCTGCCTCTAACTTTTCAAGTTCTGCAAGACGCTCTGCATTCTTAGTAACCTGCTCTTTTACAGCATCAGCTTCCTCTTTTTTGCCCTGTGCCATTAACGCACCAATCTGTTTAGAAATCTTCTTTCTGTTTGATCTTAAATCATCTGCTTCCTGCTGAGTTGCTCTTCTCTGTGCATCTAACTCAATTACTTCATCTACTAAAGGAAGCTTCTCATCCTGGAACTTATTACGGATGTTCTGTTTTACAACCTCTGGATTTTCTCTGACAAATTTTAAATCTAACATTATCAATATCCTCCTGTTTTGTTAGAATATTCCCGAAGTCTTTCCCTCTTACTTTTGCGGCTAAGATTTCGAAAATACGTTAGAAAATATTCTGGGTTTCATTTAAATATTAATATCGACATAACTATCAAAAACTATTAATATTTTGCTTTAAATAGTTACAAATAAAAAAAGAACCCTTCTACCCTCACTCATGGGACGAAGAATTCCGTGTTGCCACCCAAATTGCTGTCCTTGCTAATATATTCAAATACATCTATATTATTTAAATATATCTGACACATATCAAATCATACCAGAATACATCATATCTAAATATATCAAAATGTATAAACATATAAAGCCATAACAGCCACTCATTGGTACGTTAAAGGATACCAGCCTTTGACTTTCATCAATGCTCAAAAAGTGGAAAGGTACTTCCGCCTGCTGATTCTCACCAACCATCAGCTCTCTGAAAAACATTCATACCGTAGCTTCTCTCATCGCAACGAATCAATATTCTTGTCTATTATAAAGCAGAACGAGTTCCTTTGCAACTATTATTTTGCAACTTCTGTTTTTCTGGAACTGGCTAAAGAGACGAAACCTTGTCTCCCAATACTTCCTATTTGTGACTTTCGTCGCTGCGAGTAATAGTCTTCTATGAAAAGTCTCTCCTTAAAATAATTGATTTTGACTCAGTTGTAAAAAACACAAAGTCGCAAAATCAATTATTTTAAGGAGAGACTTTTCTAACATCAGATATCTTCTCGCAGCTCCCAGGTCACAAATAGGAAGTATTGGGATGCAAGGTTTCTGACAGTGGCCGCCGGAGTAAAATCAGAAGTTGGAATTCATAATTTCCCCAAAGCAATTTTGATCTGCTTTATAAAGTGTGTTGGTGAGGGGGATTAAAGCTGATATCTACTATTAAGATTTTAAAATCACTACCTCCCGACGCCTCCGCAAATTTCTCCCTGATTCCTAATCAAATTCTAATTCTTATAGTAATCCAGCTACAGATTCTCCAACATCCAACAAACAGCCCGCAGAAAGAGAAATAACCTATATTTGTGGCCCGGGAGCAAAGGTTGGATGCGAGCGGTTAAGCGAACATTCAACCTGCAGCGACGAAAGTCACAAATATAGGTTATTTCTCTTTCTGTGGGCGTCTACCTTGCCTGCAGCAATCTCAAATTTACTTAGGAACCACAATATTTATTGCTTGCGGTATTATACTGATATCCACTGGGAATCCCTCTGGCAGTTCTTCTCCATCGTAGTCTACTTTGACTTCCTCCCCAGACAGATTCTCAATATGCAGCTTCTTTGTCTGAATATACTCCACGGATGGATGATTTACATGATCACCCTGCAGAATAGAAAGCATAAGCGGAAGCATCTGGAAAATATCCATTTTCTTTATAATGATAATATCAAATAATCCATCTGAAACAGATGCCAATGGCGCAATCTCACGGAAACCTCCTACACTCTGTGAGTTTGCAACCATAAATAACAGAATCTCTTCTTCTACAGTTTTCTCATCTGTAACAAACTTCATCTTCCAGCTCTTTCCAAACTGCTTTGGAAGTTCTGCCGCTCCTTCTAAATAATATGCCAGTTTACCCATTACTGCCTTTTTATCTTTTGCTACTTTAAATCCAGTATCAGATAAAAGTCCGGCTGCCACTACATTAATAAAATATTTTTCGTTAACTTTGCCGACATCTACTTTTTTAAGCTTAAACTCTGCTATCATGTTGCAGAATTCTTTCGGTGTCTGTGGGAGATTCAGATAAGTAGCAAAATCATTAACCGTTCCTGCCGAAACAACTGCAACTGGAGTGTTACTCTGGCTGAGTACAACACCATTAATCACCTCATTAAGCGTTCCGTCTCCTCCAACAGCAACTACAAAGTCATACTGTCCCTTTTCCAGAGCTGCCGCTTTATTCAGAGCATCGTCCTGCTTTTCTGTATAGAAAACATCAATGGCATTACATATCTGGTCGATGACCAGCATTCCCGCTATCTCCTTAATCTTGTCAATAAAATTCTGTCTTCCAGAAGATGGATTAATGATAAACAATCCTTTCATCGCTTTCCAAAACCTCCTTTAAATTCCTATATATTTTCAGAGAATCAATCACCAAAACAAGTGTCGAAATGCTCTGATAGTACATCTCTTTAAATGTAAAATCCTCAGCAATTGAATTACCTGAGATTTCCTCATAATTTTCTAATTTAATTATTCTAACATAGCGTTTCATGTATTACAAGAATTTTACATACAAATTGCATGTTATGTACAAATTTCTACCTTTAATCTTTTTTTAATATTCTTATGATATTATTTCTTTATTTTCAAGAAATCTGTTATGATTAAATCATAGTAATTCTATGCAGGCATACAATATTTCACTACAGCATACCTGTGCACTTATTTCATATTTGAAATGAAAATTTTACTACACAATTTTCATTAAAAAATTTGCCATTAAATTACTATCAAACTCATTAAAATAGAAAGGAAAAGCTTATGAAAATTCTTGTAGTTGAAGATGAACCAGACTTAAATCACATTATTGCAAAGCATCTTCAGGCAGAAGGATACATTGTTGATTCCTGCTTTAACGGCAATGATGCTGTCTATTATATTACAGAAGAAAGTTATGATGCTATTTTGCTGGATGCCATGCTTCCTGGTAAAGATGGATTTGAAGTTTTAAAAGATATTCGCAGCCAGAAAATTGAAACGCCAGTTATGTTTCTGACTGCCCGTGACCAGACAGAGGATATTGTAACTGGTCTTGATTTCGGTGCCGATGATTACGTTGTAAAACCATTTTCTTTTGAGGAGGTTCTCGCAAGACTTCGTGTTATCATAAAGCGTAGCCCACAGAAACATGGAACTACCTACGAATGTGCTGATCTACTTATAGATACGGATAAAAAATCGGTAACACGAGCAGGCACAGATATTGAACTCTCCCCAAAGGAATACGCTATTTTAGAATACATGGTAAGAAATAAAAACATCGCTCTTTCCCGCTTACAGATTGAATCCAATGCGTGGGGACTTGATTTTGAGGGTGAATCTAACATTATCGATGTGTACATTCGGTATCTCCGCAAAAAAATTGATGATGATTTTGATGTAAAACTCATTCAGACAGTTCGTGGAATCGGATATATGTTAACTGAGCCTGATTAATGCACATTTATTTTATCAGAAATAGAGGAGAAATCATGAAACAAAATAAAAAAATTGCTATTACTCATTATATTTCTATACGTTTTTCCGCTATTATTTTTATCATGGCGGCTATTATGATTCTTTTTATTTCATACTTCTCAAATAAAACCATTTATTTTGACATCCGACGGCAAATCAGGAAAGAAACACACTATGATTTTCTCAATATTGATATACGAAATGGAAAAATATTCGTGAATAAAAATTTTATTTTTGAGGAAGATCATGTACAAAAAATTATTTTAGACAGTCAGGGAGATTTTTTCCGTGGTCACTATCCAGATAAAAAATTAAAAAATATCCCTGTTAATCAGTGGCATTTTCAAAAAGTAAAATGTTCTTCCGATTATTACTATATTTACGATCGCCCATACTTAAAAAAAGATACAATAACAAATAAAAGAGTCCTTGTTATTGTAAGAAATATCGGAAAGGCATCTGATTTTGACAGCCAATATAAAACAATGAAATACATTTCCTATACATTTACTTTTGTCATTGCTTTTATCGGCTTTTTACTTATTGGTATTGTTTCTTCCCGGCTGACTATCCCTATGAAAAAAATCAAGGATACTGCCGACAAGATTGGGACTGATGGTGATCTGGCTAAACGTATAGAATATACCACTCCTTTTAAGGAATTAGATGCTATGATTCAGGCAAACAACCGAATGATGGACAGATTAGAAGATTTATTTCAACAACAACAGCAGTTTACTTCTGATGTTGCTCATGAACTCCGAACCCCTTCTGCCATTGTATCTGCTGAATGTCAGTATTTAAAAAAATATGGAAAAAACATAGATGATTATACGGAATCTTTAACCGTAATTGAACGTCAAAATACGAAAACAACTGAAATCATCTCACAACTTCTTCAACTTTCCCGTCTTGAGCAAGGACGCATAAAAGATGATTTTGAGTATAGTAACTTTAAAACACTCATTGAATCCGTTTGTGACATGGAACCACTTCAGTTTAAAAAACAGATAACGATTTATTCTAATCTTGATGATATATCCATTTATATGAATGTAGGCCTTATGGCTATCGCCGTGAAAAATATTATAAACAACGCAATGAAATACAGCAAAAATAAATCTTCTATCAAACTTAAATTATGGAAAGAAAAAGACTATGTTTTTTTTGAAGTAAAAGATTATGGCTGTGGTATGAGTGAAGAAACAAAAAAACACATTTATGACCGATTCTATCGAGCTGATAAATCCCGCAATACAGAAGGATTTGGGTTGGGGCTATCTCTCGTACATAAGATTATAGAACTGCATAAAGGAACAATTCGTGTGCAAAGTGAACTGGGAGTGGGTTCTATTTTTACACTTAGCCTTCCTTCAGATAAAAGTTCTCAATAATTGAATTAATCGCCCAAACTTTCCAGTCATCCACGCAAAAGATTCATTCTCTCTTGCAAAAGGAAGCTGTAGCATAAGACTGACTCTTGCTTAAACACGTTCTAAAATCTTTAATCTTATTTTAATGTTTCTACGGTATCCTCTCCGTGTTAAAAATTATGAACAGCTATTCAGAATCCACTTGCCAATTACAGCACTTCTATCAAAAGAATAGATATATTAGACATGATCCGTCAAAGCCAAGAGTGATTGAGATTATAGATCTTAACATATAGTTTTCTATTATATAGGATTCTGAATAGCGTGCAAAATAAATGAAAAAAGAATGAAAAGAGGATAACATGAAAACATTATACATACATATCGGCTGTCCCAAAACAGCCACCACTTCTATCCAATATTTTTGCAATGAAAACAAAGAAATACTCTCGAAAAATGGAGTATATTTTCCTATTTTTGAACAAAAATATAAAGATGTTAATCCATATCGCAATGGACATTTTCTTATTGCCCATCAGTATGATTCCAATGGAAAAATCAATACTTTAGACGAACACAGAATTTTTCGTTTCAATATGGATCATATTATCTATATGTTTTCTAAATATAATAACATTCTTCTTTCCGATGAAAGCATCTGGCACAGTGCACATTTTTTCAAAAAAGATTTATGGGAAACTTTAAGAAAAGAATCTCTTAAAAGTGCATTTAAAATAAAAATCATTGTGTATCTCCGACGACAGGATACCGCATTAAATTCCATGTGGAATCAAAAAATAAAGAAATCCAAACAGCGTTTCCGTTCTATGTCATGGGAGGAATTCATTAATACCACTCCTCCAGCTATTTATTTAGATTATGAAGAAGGTTTAAATGAAATCGCTTCTGAATTAGGCTCCGAAAATATCATTGTCCGCCGCTATGGTAAAAAATATTTTAAAAATGGGTCTATTTATGATGATTTTTTAAGCACACTTAGTCTTTCCCTGACAGATGATTATACAATCACCACCTTTGAACGTAACCCTCGTTTGAGCGGTAACTCTAATGAAATGCAGCGAATCTTTAACAGCATCCCTAACGCTACCAAAAAAGATTTTTCTTTCTTTTATCATATGCTCTCTGAAGTTTCATCTGAAGACCCCGATACAGAAAAACTGGGAATGTTCACTCCCGAAGAAGCTTCTGCCTTCATGGAAAACTATCGTGCCAGCAACCGTAGAATCATGGAAAAATATTTTAACTGCTCCGAAGATTTATTTAAAACGAATTTCAAAAACATAAAAAAATGGGAATGGAATTCCAGACATATGTGCGAGGATATTATCCGTGTCCTCGGCAACACTACTATTTCTTTAAGAAAAGAAAATGAAGATATGCAACAACATATCCTTGAATTAGAAAAAGCTATCGAATTGCAAAATGAAAATATATCCACCTTAAAAACCAAATTAAAACATCCGGTAAGAACTCTTTTCCAAAAGATTGCTGATTCGACTCATTAAATAGACAGACACCCTCAAATCCACCAACCTTGAATAGTGATTTCAAATTTATGAAAAAGCAAAAAATAAAACCCCCATATCGTCTTATCTGTGGACTGGGAGCAAGTGTTGGATGCGAGTATAGGGGCGACTATTCAACACATCGCAACGAAAGTCACAGATAGGACGGTATGAGGGTTTTATTTTCGTCTGTCTATTTTAAAAAATCACTATTCAATAGTAATATACTGTTTTTCTTCCACTGGTTTCTGCACTTCTTTTGGAACTGCTACCGTTAAAATTCCATTATTAAATGCAGCCTTCAAATCTTCCTGTTTTACACCTTCACCAACATAGAAGCTTCTCTGGCAGCTTCCGCTATATCTTTCTCTACGGATATAGTTACCCTGTTTATCTTTCTCATCTTTGTTAGTATTCTGCTGTGCGGTAACAGTCAGATAACCATCTTTCAGTTCTGCTTTGATGTTCTCTTTTTCAACTCCCGGTATTTCCATCTCAAGTTCGTAATGGTCACCAGCGTCTTTTACATCAGTCTTCATCAAATCATAGTTAGCAATTGTATAATTTCCTGCGAATGGGAACATATCATCAAATACATCATCTACAAAATTATTTCCAAAAATACTAGGCATCATCATAAGTCATTTCTCCCTTCAAATAAAATCCTAAATAACGGATTCTTAAATAATCAATTTTAAAAAATTATATTTTAATCTATTATTCAAGCTACTAATTTCATTACTAATTCTGCTTTGAAATCCTCGCCTGTATTATTAACCTGTTCACTTATATTTCATCAGAGTTCCTTTCGGTCATCTGTTGTTTTATTAAACTTTATTTTCAAGTTTTTTATTCGATTCTCAATAAACGTTAAGGAATTATTCACCGATTGTAATATATTTCTTCTCTTCTTTTGCTTTCTTATCTTCTTTCGGAACGCTGATACTTAAAATACCATTCTTAAATGCAGCTTTCACATCTTCCTGCTTTACATCTCCAATGTAGAAGCTTCTTGATAAATTACCTGCGTAACGTTCACGGCGGATATACTTACCAGTTTCTTTGTCAGTCTCATCTTTATCTAAACCTTTTGCAGCAGAAATGGTAAGATATCCATTCTCAAGTTCCATCTTAATCTCGTCTTTCTTAAATCCTGGAAGATCAACGTCTACTTCGTAACTATCCTTTGTCTCTCTTACATCTGTCTTCATAAGGTTCTTTGCATGTTTTCCATACAACGGATTCTTCTTACCGAAAAATCTCTTTTCAACCGGGTCACTAAACCAGCTATCAAAATCATCAAATAAATTCTCTCCAAAAATACTAGGCATCATCATAAGTCATTGCTCCTTTCAAACTCTTTTACTGTCTTCAGCAAATCGGAAGCATCTTTCTTTCGACTATGTTGAAATGATTTTTCTGAACTTTGGTTTGGAACTCTTTTTCTTATCTCTTTATGTCCTCTCCTTTGTTCTAGCTGTAATATAACACTTATTATTAGCCACGTCAAGTGTTGAGTGCTAAAAATTTGTGAACATTTTGTGAAATCTTCTTGATTTTCTCTCAAGGCTTTTTATTTTGAGTCAGAACTGATTTTCCCTTAAATACTTCCTGCATTATTTCCTGCGTAAGTCTCTGGTCTGTCAACTCTTCCATATGCTGTCAAATGAAACTCCAATCTCACAGAAAACAATCCATTTTCCTCCGAAAATGAACTCTTTCCCCCAAGCTGCTGCATCATTTTTTCCACACTCATTAAACCGATATGATTACTTTCCACTCCTGTACTTTGCTGCTTAATACCGTTCGACATTGTAAGTATATACGTTGTCTTTGTAAAACAGCCTTTTATATTTACTGGAACCGACTTATCTCCATACTTCAGAATATTTGAAAAAAGATTACTGAATATTCTTTTTATCATTCCTTTATCACCAGTAATCCATCTTTCTACATTCGTATAATCAAGCTCCGGCTGAAATCCTGCAAGCTTGATAAAGTCACTATGTTCATTAATGCAATCTCTAAAATATTCTATTGGTATTTCCTTGACTTTCGGATCATCTACCTCCTCAAATACCAGTGCATATTCAAACATTCTATCCGTCATTTCCCGAATGTCACTTGTCTTTTGCAGACAGCGATTCAGATATTCCTCATGCATTTCCGGGTTTCGGTTTAATCGAAGTACTTCCAAATATCCATTTAAAATTGTCAAAGGCGTTCTCAAGTCATGGGACATCGCTGTAATCAAGTCCTGATTTGCCCTGCGGCTTTCCTTTTCACGAACCAAAGTATCCTGCAGAGCTGTCCGCAGATTATCCAGTTCTTCTGCGATAATTCCAATCTCGTCCTGCCCCATCTCCGGCACATTGTCTCGGAGATTACCTGCTGCCATTCGCAAAATTTCATCCTTCAACGAGGCAACCATATTCATTTTCTTTTTTATGAAAAATAAAATCACTCCGAAGAACAATCCGATGCTGACTGTCAAACAAAAAATACAATATGGATAAATAAATCGCACTCTATGATAAAACCACACCATTACCGTTGCGTATCCATTTTTAAACTTCATCGGGAACTCATATGTCTCCTCACCTTCTCCACCGGTAAGCTGATAACCCATATCAAAAAATGTACTAAATGCCGCATTATTTAACACGCTCGGAAACTTTCCTGCTACATAGGTTCCCTCTTTTAAGTTATAAATATAAATGCCCGTATATTTGTCTCCCTGACTAAGAAATGGCTGTATCTTTTTAATTCCCTCCTTATCATCTTCAGAAGACGGAATATTATAATTGGCAGCTTCTGTCCGCAGTTTTTCCCAAAAATCCTCATCCTGTGACATATCCCGGAATCCCGGAACCTGCTGAACATACTCGTAAATATCCCACTTATTCAGCCACAAAACTTCAAACAATAAAATGCTTGCCAGCCCCGTCAAAAGAATAAGAACCATCAACTGCGTATGAATCTTCCATCCTTTCGCCTTTGTCTGTACCTTTTTAATCACAGTAATACCCCTTTCCCCAGGAGGTCTTTATAATCATCGGATTCTTAGAATCTCTTTCTACCTTTCTTCGAAGATTTCGAATATGCACCATGACCGTATTCTCCGCTCCATAATAGAAATTCTCTTTCCATACTGCTTCATAAAGCCGCTCTGTCGAAAAGACCTGCCTTCTATTTTTCAAAAGCAACAGCAATATCGCATATTCTGTATCTGTAAGCTCCAATAACTGCCCATCAGAATATACACTTTTTGTCTCCTCATCCACAACCAGATTCTTGCAGGAAAAATTCTTTGGTGTCTCTACTTTCTCCGCCTTTCCTTTATAAACCTGATACCTGCGAATCAGCGCCTTCGCTCTGCTAATCAGCTCATTATAAGAAAAAGGCTTCGCCAGATAATCATCCCCGCCACTCGAAAATCCTAATGTCTTATCACTGTCCTTCGTTCTCGCGCTCAAAAATAAAATCGGCGCATTACTCTCTTCCCGCATCTTCCGGCACGTCTGGTATCCATCCATTCCCGGCATCATAATATCAAGAATAATCAGATCATACTCCCTGTTTTCCAACATCTCCAATGCCTTAACGCCATTTCCCGCTGTCTCTACCAGATACCCTTCACCACCGAGCAATACCTGTATAATCTCCCGAATCTCCGGATTATCATCCACAACTAAAATACTTGAACTATTCTCTTCCAAATCTATCTGCCTTTCTAAAATAATTTCTTAAACATCTTCCAATCTCAGTATTTATTGCTGCATTTCATATTTGATACACCAGCAATACACTTACTGAATTTTCTTATTTGATTTATAAAAACCTCTATACAAAAAAATACTAATAAGAATCTTTTTTGTAAAACATTTTTTATTATTTTATTATACCTTATTTCGGCATGAAAAAAGAAAAAAAGAGCCTATCTTAAGTATTTTTAAGTTTTACTTAAGATAGGCTGTCACATTCTTTTTTCCAGATACTCTTATACGCTATTTAAATATTGTTACTATACTTCCACCTCTATAAATATCTTTCCAACCGTTCTTCCACCGTATTTTTTATCTTTTCTATTACTTCCTCGCACCAGCTTTTTTCCAGACCTGCCTGCATCCCCACCACCAGCAGTTCCTTTTTCCCTGGATTTCTTCCATTACCATCTACCATTGTGGTATGCTCTCCATAGTAAGTATTGCTGAAAGTAAGGTCATACGCAGGACTCAATCGCCATCCCTTTTTCATTTCATCGTACAAATATGTGAAATTCTTAGAATGATCATCCCTATTATGTGCAAACACATTAAAGCACATTCTGCGAAACATCTCTCTTACATCAGCTTCATTATCTCTCGTCAAAATCTTAGTCAATTTCATAAGGCTATGATAATCCAGGCTCGGCTGTTCAAAATCCAGCTCCAACAGTGCCGCTGCTGTTAACATATGAATCCTCTTTTTCTTATTTCCTGCTTTTACTTTTGTTCCTATTCCATCTACTATTCTTTCTCTGTCAAAACGCTTAATACCAAAATAGCCTTTGCATTTCTTTGATGGAAAAAGCCGCACTTCCGTCATATCAATTCCACACGCTTTCGCACATAAAGCATACTCATACTCCATCCCTCCTGCATCCTGACCGTCTACATGAGCTGGGAACTTTATAATCCAGTCTTCTCCATCAATTTCCGTCATAATCTTAGGTCTGGCACCTCCACTGGTTCCTCCCAGCAGATACAACTCATCCAATTTTTCTGAATACTCTGTATTCAATATCTTCTGGCACTGTAATGCTAAATCATCTAAATCATATCCCTGCGGCTCAAAAGAAAAATGTTCCTCCGGCCGATACGTCAATGCTCCCATTCCAGACTGTCCCACAATCGCCAAACGATTCAGCATTGTCATTTTTTCTGGCTTCATTCCTTTTTTCCGCAACATACGATTCAATAATAAATTACCCCACCCATCAGGAAGACTATCCCCAAAAACACCAAATAAACCGCCGAAATACTCTTTTGTTGGTATAAAAACCTGCTCCTTTAACGGCAAAGAAAAAGGACTAATAGAAAATCCTGTTTCCAGCCATTCCTCACTGTACTCAAATGCAATCTTTCTTCCTGCCATTAACGCCAGATTTCCAACTACTTTTCCATCATATAAAACTTGTAGTGTTCCGTTTTCTTTCATCAATAACCTCCTGAATATTCCGATATGGAACCTGTGTAAATAACTCACGAAGTTCATCTGCCATATCCAACGCCATCGCCAGCTTCGTAAGCGACAACAACGAAATCTTCCCCGTAGCCTCAAACCTCTTCACAGAACCATAACTCACCCCACTCATACGAGAAAGTTCCTCCTGCGAAATCTTTCTTCTCCGCCTAATATTCCGCACCCTCTGCGCCAGCTTCATATCAAGCTCCTCCGCTGTTTCCCAAACCAACGCCTCCATCAATGTATCTCCTTTCCTCGCTCCACTATTCTATACTCAATCTTGTTTGTGCTTAATCTTATTCATATTTTTATATTTATCCTCATTTTTTAGATAATATATTATCTAAAATCTCCGTTTTTAAGCTATTTTAGATAATATATTATCTACTATTTTATAACTAGCTTACCTCTTTAAAAATAATATGTCAAGAAGGCAAAAATTTATTCCAGCATTAAAGTCAAAAACTCTTTACCTTGATTTTTTTCATCTTAAAACCAGTGTATTTCACTTATTATTTTCGTCCTAAAATATATATTCAAATATTTGAATATATATTTTTCATACTTTTCTTATCAATTCGCCCAAAACATAAATTCTGACTGTTCTTCAACTTCCAAAGACAGCTCTCAGTAAATAAAATAACCTATATTTGTGGCCTCGGAGCAAGG